>JADMIO010904312.1_pt1 | contig 118152 bp, 99 predicted proteins | sample 8958161 | NCBI WGS metagenome assembly JADMIO01 (sample SAMN16585339, study PRJNA669376) | soil metagenome | isolation source: Crop rotation soil | place: USA: Cullars Rotation, Alabama | collected 2011
GCCGCGACTTCAAGTCACGTGAATTCCAAGCTTCGGATCCCACTGTGCTGGAAAGTCGCTACGTGGCCGTCCAGGACGCCGCTCGGCCGCTCGTTAGGCCGACCGAAATTGAGCAAGTTTTCGCGGCAGCGCAGCAAAACGCCGCGGCCGCGCTAGCCGCGCCTGTCCGCGATACACTAAAGCGCGTGGACGCCGATCAGTTCGTGATTGGTGGCGCTGCGCGCGAGAACCTTTTCGCGATGGAGACACCGCAAATTTTCGAGCGCGATCTTCTTGAGCGCGCTTACCGATTTGTCGCGGAGAAACAGCTCTCGATTACGGACGAAGTTTCTGCTGTTGAAGCCCTCGGGCATCGGGTTCTGCTGGTCTCGAACGACATGCCCAACTTCAAGATCACATATCCGAGCGATCTTGAACTGGCGGAGGTCGTTCTGCAGACCCGCGCGCGCGTCGGTTAACGAGCGGAGTTGGCAGCGCATACGGGGATCGAACCCGTGCACCAGCCTTGAGAGGGCTGTGTCCTAACCACTAGACGAATGCGCCGTTGGTACGTCGATCTTAACGGCAGAGCGGCTCCTCGGCAAGCCGTCGCAGGCATTCCTACTTACGCGCGGCGGTCGGTTGCGCAGTCGGCGTGGGGCGGACGCGAGCCTGGCGAAGACCGCCGATCGCTTCGTTCTTTCGATCGTTGATGTAACCCTTCACCTCGGGTGTTTCTGCGGCTGCGATCATTTTCCCGAAAAAGATTTCGTAGTAGCGCTCGAGCAGTTTCCGTTTTTCCAAATCCGTCGCCGCGGCTTCTGTAGCAGCGAGAGCGCGCTTAACTTCAGGATCGGCACGAATTTTATTCTTCAGGTCCCGCCATGCGAGGTGGGACCGCGCGTTGGCGGCGGCGGTGTTCACGGGTGTTTGCTTAAACACCTCGTCGAGCTGCGGGATGGTTGGCGTGTTCGGGAGTGGCGGAGCGGGGGAAGAATTATCCGGAGGCAGCGGCGGGACCGGAATGAGCTGCGGTGGTGTGGGGGTGGCGAGGGCGTTCGGCGCCGGGCTCGCCGGAGGAGCAGGGTCCTGCGTCTCAGGCTTGGGCAAGGACGGCTCCTGCGCCGGAAGCACTCTCGCCGTTGAACAAAAAATGAGGGCTCCGAAAAGCGGCAGCAGTCGCATGAACGAATGAGCGTGAAGTGGTCGGGGTGACAGGATTCGAACCTGCGACCTCCTGGTCCCAAACCAGGCGCTCTACCAAGCTAAGCTACACCCCGCGCGGCGGCTGAGTCTCTACCACGAGGCAACGGGGCGCGCATGCGGAATCTCTGTGGTGAGGGAAGCGAACGGTCCGGATTCGAGGCGAAATCGCGCGTAGACGAGTCAAATAAGCCCTTGCCGCTCAACCGTGTCGGCTCCACGTTAGGGGCCGCTTCCAGCGCGGCTCCCCTTCGAGCGCACGCTTTCACCCCGCCCGCAGTCTTGTCGTCATGTTCAAAAACGAAAAGCTCAACGTCTTTCTCTTCATCACCCTCATCGGCCTTCAGCTGCTTGGCGTCGCCGCAATCTGGACGCAGTTCGATTGGAAATATCTCCCGATCATGTTGGCGGTGTATGCCTGGGGCGGACTGAGCACGACGTTGTATCTGCATCGTTATCTGACGCATCGCGGCTTCGAAATGCCGGCATGGCTGAAGTTTTTCTTCGCCACCGGATCAGCTGTCGCGCTGTCGGGTGATCCGGTCACTTGGGTAGGCGATCACCGTTATCACCATCTCAAATCGGACACCGACGAAGACATTCACAGCCCGCTGCATGGCTTCCCGTATGCACACATGATGTGGCTGGTACGCAAGCCCGAGGGCTTCCGCGATCGGTCGATGCGTTATGCGGCCGATGTCCGGAAGATTTGGTACTGCCGGCTTTGGGAGCGTCCCTATCTCTACGTCATCCCGCACTTGCTGGTCGCCGCGGTGCTTTACTTCACCCTGGGATTCGTCGGCCTGCTCTGGTGCCTCTATGTGCCGATGCTGGTCATTTACAATTTCACCTGGGCGGTGAATTCGATCTGCCACATGCCGAGCCTCGGTTATCGGACTTTCGAAACGTCCGACCACAGTAAGAACAACTTTTGGGTGGGACTGGGCGCGTTTGGCGAGGGCTACCACAATAATCACCATGCCAAACCGCGTTGCGCTGCGCACGGGCTACGCTGGTGGGAATTCGATGTGACGCGTTACGTTATCTGGGCCTTGGAGAGGTGTGGCCTGGCGTGGAGTGTCGTCTGGCCGAAGCCGGACGAGGTCAAAGAAGTCGATCCGGTCTCCGCCGATCAAGCTGGAGCGATGCTGCTCTTCGGCGCACAGATCAAGGATCCATCCCTGGATGCCCCCGCGGCCAGTGCGGAAGCCAAGCGATAGGCTGAGCCGCAAGCCCAGCTTTCGTTAGGCGCTGCGCGCTCGCATTAGTGGCTGAGATCGTAGACCTCGACCAAACCAACTCCGCTGCTCCCTTGGGCACCACTCACGATCGCCGTGTAACCGCCCGGTTGCAGCGTAGCCATGATCGCTGACTCGCGATCGTCAACCGGCGCCAGCGAGGTAGCGCTAATCTGCGCAGCCTGATCCGAGCGCCAGTTGTCGTTGCTGAAGATGCGCGAGCCATTGCTGTTGAAAAGGTCGAGCTTCGGATCCGTCAACGCGCCTGAGATTCCGTAAGGCACCAGCGAAGGACCCACCGCGCGAACGATGACCTGCGTCGGCTGGGTCCCGCCGATCACGAAGCCGCCGATCATGACGTTATCGCCCGGTTTCACATTGCCGCGAGTGGAGATGTTTCCGACGCGAGCGTTCCCCGGCGTGGAATCGTAAAGTTCGAACAAGGCGACACCGCTGCCGCCATCCGCGCCGGAAAGCACGGCCGTATAAGCACCGGGCGCAAGTGTTGTGACGATCGCGGACTCAAGATCATTTCCAGGAGCGAGGCCGGTGGCCTGAACGTTGGCCGCGTCAGTGCGCCAGTTGTCGTTAGACGCAATGATCGCGCCCGTAGAATCGTGCAGGCGGAGAAGGGGATCGTGCAACGCTCCCGCCAAGCCGGCTGCAGCGAGGGATGGCCCCATCGCGCGAAGAACGACTTTCTTCGGAACATCACCCGTGATGATCACGCCGCCGATCAGGACGTTCTCTCCCGTCTGAACGAACCCACGTGTGGATACGTTCATCAAAGCCTGTCCCGGGGGCGGGGTCGGAGTTGGCGTAGCTGTAGGTGAAGGAGACACTGTGGGCAGTGGCGTGGCGGTAGGCGACGGTGCCGCCGTTGGTGAAGGTGTCGCTGTTGGCGAAGGAGTGGCACTAGGCCGCGGCGAAGCTGTTGGGGTCGGAGTAGGAGTCGGCGTTGCCGAGGGCGTGGGGGTGGGCGTCGGCGATGGGGTAGCCGTGGGGGTTGGCGTTGGCGTTGGCGCGACGCTTGGCACGAGGTACGATACTTCCGCTGACGGGAGGCTTTCCAGCGTCGCGGTGTTGTAGGCGATGACGGCGAAAAAATAGAGCGTGCCAGGGTTCAGGTTGTTCAATGTCGCTTGCGTCGTGAGACCGACATCTACCGATTCGGTCAGTTCGCCCGATGTTGTTCCGTAGATGACCCGGTAGCCCGCAATATCGGGTTCCGTATTTGGGTTCCAGCTGAGACCAACGGCTTGAACGGCGTGAGCCGTTAGGGCGGTGGCCGCGAGCAGACCTCCGAGGAGAATCGTGCAAACGAGGTGTCGAAAAGGCATATGGAGAGTAGAATTACAACAATCTCCATAAGCATCGGGTGTGCCTGCGCCGTTACTCTCTGTGTGTGGTTAGTCAGGAAAGCAGCGGAAGCTGCCGGCCCTTGCGGCTTTTTCGGATCGCGACTTGCCCACTCCCGCGTCCGCGGCCGATTGACTGTCGGGGAAGACCGGCGGAGCCGCCGCTTCAGTAAGCCAAATTCGGGGCTAGCCAGCGCTCGACCGCTGTCACGTCGAGCGCCTTTCGAAGCGCGTAATCGTGAACTTGGTCGCGCTCGATTTTTCCCACGGCGAAATACTTTGCCTCGGGGTGGGAAAAGTAGAGGCCGCTGACGCTGGCGCCTGGGTGCATCGCGAAGGATTCAGTCAGCACCACGCCCGCGTTTTCCTCCGGCCGCAACAAGCCGAAGAGCAGCGGCTTTTCGGTGTGATCGGGCGAGGCAGGGTAGCCCGCCGCGGGTCGGATCCCGCGGTAGCGCTCTCGGATGAGTTCTTCGTGCGTGAGTTTCTCGTCGCCGCCGAAGCCCCACGCGATCCTCGCCTGCTGGTGAAGATATTCGGCGAACGCTTCGGCCAATCTATCGGCCAGTGCCTTCGCCAGGATCGCATTGTAGTCGTCGTGCGCGGTCGCGAATTTTTTGGCCAGTTCGTCCGCACCCAGCCCTGCCGTTACCGCGAAACCGCCGAGATAGTCGGCGCGGCGGGTTGCCTTCGGCGCGACGTAATCTGCGAGGCAATGATTGAATTGCCCCGCCGGCTTCTGCACCTGCTGCCGGAGGAAATGTAGCGTCGCCAGGCGCTCTTTCCGCGAGTCGTCGGTATAGAGTTCGACGTCGTCGCCTACCGCATTCGCCGGCCAAAACCCATACACACCGCGAGCTGTGAGCAATTTCTCGGAGATGATCCGATTCAACAACTGCTTGGCGTCCGCAAATAACTCGCGTGCCTGTTGGCCCACGACTGGATCTTCAAAAATGGCCGGATAACGGCCGCGCAATTCCCACGTGTGAAAGAATGGCGACCAATCGATGAACGGGACCAAGGTTTCGAGGGAAATCGCCTCGGATTTATCGCGAGGCTGAGAGTCGGTGGCGAATACCTGCAGTCCGGGCTGCGCCGGCACCGGCGGCGTATAGTTGGTCCAATCTGGACGGAACGCATTCGCGCGAGCTTCCTCCAAGGTCAGCATCTTCCGCTCCTTCGAGCGCGCAGAATGTGCCTCGCGCAATGCTTCATAATCGGCACGCGTCTGCGCATCGAACGCTTCCTTCAGGTCGTCGTTTAGGAGGTTGTTCACGACGCCGACCGCGCGCGAGGCATCGAGCACGTGCACCACACTTGAGCGATAATGCTGCGCAATTTTCACCGCGGTGTGCGCCCGGCTCGTGGTCGCCCCGCCGATCAACAAGGGCAACGAAAATCCTTCGCGCTCCATCTCCTGCGCGACGTGAACCATCTCATCAAGCGAAGGCGTGATTAGCCCGCTCAATCCGATGATGTCCGCGCCTCGCTCGCGAGCGGTCTCGAGAATCTTCGGCGCCGGCACCATCACGCCGAGGTCGATCACCTCGTAGTTGTTACATTGCAGGACGACGCCCACGATGTTTTTGCCAATGTCGTGCACATCGCCCTTGACCGTGGCCATCACGATCCGGCCCTGCGGTTTGGAACCTTCGGATTTCTCCGCCTCCATGAATGGCATGAGGTAGGCGACCGCTTTCTTCATGACGCGCGCGCTCTTCACTACCTGCGGCAGAAACATCTTTCCCGCGCCGAACAAATCGCCAACCACGCTCATGCCGGCCATCAACGGACCCTCAATGACGTCGAGCGGCCGCGCGCTCTTCTGCCGCGCTTCCTCTGTGTCGACGTCGATGAAATCAATGATTCCTTTAACCAGCGCGTGCGAGAGCCGCTCCTCGACGGATCCGTTTCGCCACGCTTCTTTTTCAACCGGCGCCTTGTCGCGCGCCTTCACGCTTTCAGCGAAATCGACCAGCCGCTCGGTCGCATCTTCGCGCCGATTCAGCAGCACATCCTCCACGCGGCCGAGCAGTTCCGGCTCGATCTCTTCGTAGACCGCAAGCTGACCCGCGTTCACGATCCCCATGTCCAATCCGGCGCGGATCGAGTGATATAGAAAGGCCGCGTGCATGGCTTCGCGGACCGCGTTGTTACCGCGGAATGAGAACGAAACGTTGCTGATGCCGCCGCTCGTGCGCGCTCCAGGCAAATTGGTTTTGATCCAGCGCACCGCCTCGATGAAATCGATCCCGTAGCTGCGATGCTCCTCCAAGCCCGTTGCGACCGTGAGCACGTTCGGATCAAAGATGATATCGCTGGGCGAAAGCCCTGCCCGTTCGGTCAGCAACTTGTAAGCGCGCCCACAGACCTCAATCCTCCGTTGCAGATTGTCCGCCTGGCCGGCTTCATCGAACGCCATGACGATAACCGCCGCACCGTAACGCCTAACGAGTGCAGCCTGCCGCAGAAATTCCTCCTCGCCGTTCTTAAGGCTGATGGAGTTGACCACCGCTTTGCCTTGCACGCACTTCAAGCCGGCTTCGAGCACGCTCCATTTGGAGCTGTCGATCATGAACGGAATCCGGGCGATCTCCGGTTCGCTCCCGATCAGATTCAGGAAACGCGTCATGGCCGCTTCGGAATCGATCATCCCTTCGTCCATGTTGACGTCCAGGATGTTGGCGCCGCCTTTCACCTGCTGCCGCGCGACCGCGACCGCCCCGTCGAAATCGCCGCCGAGAATCAGCTTCGAGAATTTTGGTGAGCCAGTGATGTTCGTGCGCTCGCCGACGATCACGAATCCCATCTCTGGGGTGATGTTGAGCGGCTCGAGACCTGAAAGCGCGGTCGAGCTCGACACCGTGCCGTTCCTTTCCGAACGCGAGACGGACGTGTCTGCCACGGCGCGCGGTGCAAAATCCCGGACTGCGTCCGCAATCATCCGGATGTGATCCGGCGTTGTGCCGCAGCAGCCGCCGACCACGTTGAGCCAGCCATTTTGCGCCCAATCGCGCAGCTGCGGCGCGAGCGTCTCCGGCGTCTCGGGAAACCCGGTTGCGGAAAGCGGATCGGGCAGGCCCGCGTTCGGATAGGCGCTGGTGTAGAGCGGCGCGTTGTGCGCCAGCTCCTCGATGTAAGGCCGCATTTCCTTGGGACCGAGCGCGCAATTCAAGCCGACCACCAGCGGATGCGCATGCGCGATGGAAATCAAAAACGCTTCCACCGTTTGGCCGCTCAGCATCCGGCCGGAAAGATCCGTCACCGTCCCTGAGACCATCAGCGGAACGGACCGCCCGGCTTCCTCGAATGCCTCCGCGATTGCGACCAGCGCCGCTTTCGAGTTCAGCGTGTCGAAGACTGTCTCGACCAGGAGCAAATCGACGCCGCCTTCGAGGAGTCCGCGCACCTGATCACCGTAGGATTGGCGGATTTGATCGAACGTGACGGCGCGGAAGCTCGGATCGTTTACGTCCGGCGAAAGCGACGCAGTGACGGGCATTGGGCCTAACGAGCCAGCGACAAATCTGCGTTGGCCCGTGGCGTTGGCAACGTCGTCCGCCGCCCGGCGTGCGAGCTGCCCGGCCACCACGTTCATCTCGTGGGCGAGTTCGCGCAGCTCCGGGTCGTCAACTACGCGTTGGAAAAACTCAGGATCCTTGCGGCCGTTGCGCGGCTCTCCTTGAAAGAGAAAGTCGTGCAGCCCGATCGTCGTCGCGCTGAACGTATTCGTCTCGATCAGATCAGCGCCTGCTTCGAGATATTGCCGGTGAATTTCTTCGATGACCCCCGGCTTCGTCAGAAGCAAAAGCTCGTTGCTGCCGCGGAGGTCCTTGCCCTTCCAATCGCGGAAGCGCTCGCCGCGAAAATCCGTTTCGCTCAGTTTGTAGCGCTGCACCATCGTGCCCATGGCGCCGTCCAGCACCACGATGCGCTCGCGGAGCAATGCTTCGTAGGGATGCAGGGAATCGGTCGCCATGGTTGCGGACCAGTAAACGACAGAGCTGAGCGCGACTCAAGTGACAAATCGACGTATCATGATGCGTCAATATGTTGCGTTGAGCTCGCCGGCGGCCGGAAACGCCGCGTCAGGCGCGTCCTTGAGCTTTCTGCGACATCGGAGCGCACAAGCGGCTGCGTTTCGTCAGAAACCGCTTGTAATTTGAACGACCGGAACTAATGGCGTTACCTCATTTTATGCTGATCCGAATTGCGACTTTTGCCCTCGTTCTGGCCGTTAATCTCCCGGGTTGCAAGAAGAAGCAGGACGTTCCGTCGGCTCCCGCGACGAACGCTTCTCCGGCGCCGGCGGCCACAGTTGCGCCGACGGCCACGCCAGTTCCAACGCCGGCCAAACCGACGGTCGACCAGAGCGCGCAGGTCATCATTTTCGGATATCACCGCTTTGAAAAAACCGTGCACCGCCCTGACACGGAAATGACTCCCGAAATGTTCGAGTCGCAAATGAAGGAGTTGAAGGACAAGAACATCCCCGTCATCGGCATGCAGGATTTCCTCGCCTGGAAACGCGGTGAGAAAAATATCCCGCCGCGCGCTGCCATTATCACTTTCGACGACGGCTGGAAGTCTCAGTACGAAGTCGGTTGGCCGATCATGAAGAAGTACGGCTTCCCGCTGACGCTGTTCATCTACACGGAGGGCGTGAAGGGGATGAAGTTCGGCGGCGGCGCGGCCATGAGCTGGGAAATGTTGGCGGAAATGCGTGACGCCGGTGTGGACATCCAGGCGCATTCCGCGACGCACCAGGATTTGCGGCGGCCCTTCGACAAGACTTTGAAGAAGAAACTCAGCCCGGAGGAGTATCAGGAATTCCTGCAGCGCGAGATCATCGGGTCGAAGCAACTGCTCGAGTCGAAGCTCGGCATCAAGGTGAACTGCTTCGCGGTGCCGTTCGGTTACATCAACGATCAGGTGCGCGAGTACATCGTGAAGGCTGGCTACGAGGGCGTCTTCACGGTTTACGGACAACGCCTTACCTATGGCGCTCCGAACAACTCGTTAGGCCGTTACCTGATGGAAGGCAACAAGCCGAAGGTTTTCGCGGACGCGATCAACTTCACGGGCTCAACGAGCGGGGGCGCCGTGCCCGTGGCCGAAGTTTCCAAGACCGAAATCCAGGCGCAGCCCGCCGATGGAGAAACGATTACGACCGCGTTGCCGCTGATCAAAGCGAACCTGAGCACGTTTGGTCAGATCGACGAGAAGAGCGTTCAGATGCGCATCAGCGGCCTCGGCCTGGTCCCCGCTTCGTACGATGCGAAGACGCAGACGGTTTCCTACCAGGTGACCCAAAAGCTGCGCGATAATTCCTGCACGGTGATCCTGAGCGCAAAAGGCCCTGGCGATAAGAAAGTCGAGACGAGCTGGACCTTCAATATCAACGACAACGGCGCACCCGCGCCTGCGGCATCACCAGCCGCCGCGGCATCTCCGTCACCAGCGAAACGCTAGGCTGTCGCGGCGTTTCCCCGCGCCGGGCGGACAGAGAAAGCTCAGTGCTTCGCGGCGATGTAGAGTTTTTGTTCGCCGAAATCGATAATGCTCCAGTTCTGCCCGAGCACATCCATGCCGAGCAGCCCGCCGATTTTGCCGCCCGACGAAGAGTAGAATGACAATTTGGCGATTTGAATGTTGGGCGCCCGCACCTCGACGCCGGCAATCTTCAAGCTGTTGAGCGAGGCGTGGCCCGACTCGGCCTTGGCGCCCGCCGCATCGTGAAACTCATACTCGGTGAAGTGCGCCGAGGTCTTGATGCGATCGGCGAACCGGCTATCGAGCTCCGAGAGCGTCGCTCCAGTATCCATGATGAACTTGGTCGGAGTGCCATTGACCTCAACATCCGCGATGCAGTCGCTACCCGCCATCGTGAACGGCACAGCAGCGAGCCCGACCGAAGTCAACGCAGGCCCAAGCGACACCCGCTTGCCGGTGCCGGGAGGACGCAAGTAGAGGAGGCGATTGTGCAAATCGACCACAGCTGAGCAGGTGCGCAGAAATCCCGCAGTCAAAAAGCCGTCGCCCGCCAACACGTTGTCGTAGTTGATGTGAGAGCCTGTTTGGAAGCTGCCCACATTTCGCAGGCCTTGGAATGAGCCGAAAGAAAGAGGAACACCGTTGATCTGGGCATTGCCGAGCATCACCACACCGGTCCCGCGATTTTGGGTCGCGATCTTTTTACCGGTCGCACTCTCGCCGTCGCTGGACTTCGCGGTCGAACTTCCGAGTCCGAGTTTCTTGCCGTGCACGCTGTCCAAGAAGATTCCGTGCCCGGAGAACCCAGTATCGATGATCAGCTTGAGCTTTACGCCGTTGATCGTCGCCGGCGTGACCAACATGTTCGGCTTTGGTTGATCGATAGGAGAGACTCCATAGCCATCACGCCTAAGAGCTGAGAGATCCACCTGCGCGCGCGCGTCGAATGCGGAGATGGCGAGCGCTGCGGCAACGAGGGCGCCGGTGATCGGGCGTAAGGAGCGAGGATTCAACATAGCGACGGAAATTGGTAGTTAGACTTATGGAGGATATGGGTTTCGACGGGCGCGAGGCTAGATGTCTCACCTGGGCGGGGCAATCGCAAATCCGCCCAAAATAGAGATAACGAGAAGTCTGGCAGACGCCTGCGCGTTGGAACGAGGCCGGAACGTGTGCTACACGTCGCTCCCGCATGTTTTCCCAGTTAGGCGATAAGCTTCAGGACATCTTCAAGGACCTGCGCGGTCACGGCGCGATTTCGGAGACGAACATCAACGACGCGCTGCGGCAGGTGCGGCTCGCGCTGCTTGAGGCGGATGTCGATTTTCAGGTCGCGAAAACCTTCGTCGCGCGGGTGAAGGAGAAAGCGCTCGGCGAGGAAGTGCTGCGCAGTGTTACGCCCGGGCAGCAGATGGTGAAGATTTTTCATGACGAGCTGACGTCATTGCTCGGAGGCGATGCAGCGCCGCTGAATCTGGAGAAGCCGGCCCGCATCTTGATGGTCGGCCTGAACGGCGCGGGAAAAACAACTTCCTCAGCGAAGCTGGCGAAGCTTTTGAAGAAGCAGGGCCGTCAGCCGTTGTTGATCGCGGCTGATTTGCATCGACCGGCCGCCATCGAGCAGCTCGCCACGCTCGGCCGACAAGTCGACGTGCCGGTCTTCAAGCCATCGCCGGACGAGAAGAACGTCGTCCGCTCGGCTGGCGCGGCGCTGGAATGGGCGAAGACGCAGACGGGCAACGTGCAGATCTTCGACACCGCGGGCCGGCAGGAGATCGACGAAGTGCTGATCGAGGAGATCAAGCAGCTGAAGGAATTCCTGAAGCCGCAGGAGATTCTGCTCGTAGCCGACGCGGCGACCGGCCAGCAGGCGGTTAGCGTTGCGACGCACTTCAACGACGCGCTCGGCATCACTGGCCTGGTTCTAACCAAGCTGGACGGCGACGCGCGCGGCGGCGCCGCGCTCTCGATGCGCGAAGTCACGCAGCGCCCAATCAAGTTCGCCGGCGTAGGCGAGAAGCTCGATCAGTTCGAAGCGTTCGTGCCGGATCGCCTGGCGGGCCGGATTCTCGGCATGGGCGACATCGTAGGGCTGGTCGAGAAGGCCGCCGAAGCCATCGACGAAGAGGAAGCCGCGCGCATGGAGCGGAAGCTGCGGACAGCGTCGTTCGACTTCAACGATTTCCTCGCGCAGTTCAAGATGATGCGGAAGCTCGGGCCCTTGGAAAACATCCTTGGCATGATCCCCGGGATGAGTAACGTGCAGGGCCTCTCGGTAGACGAGAAGCAGATAAAGCGCACGGAAGCCATTGTGCTTTCGATGACCGGCGAAGAGCGCGCGCGGCCCGACATTCTAAATGCGCGGCGGCGTCAGCGGATCGCCCGCGGAAGCGGAAGCACGGTTACAGAGGTGAATGATTTGCTCCAGCGTTTCAATCAGATGCGCAAGATGATGAAAAACGCGGGCAAGATGAAGCGAATGATGGCGCAGATGGCGCGACAGAAAAACTAAGGATATGGCAGTTTCAATCAGACTACGCAGAGAAGGCACGACCAACCGTCCGCATTACAAGGTGGTGGTCGCGGACAGCCGCAGCCCGCGCGATGGCAAGTTCATCGAGATCCTCGGCACCTACGATCCGAAAAAGACCGGAGCAAACAGCAAGCTGAAGATGGACCGGGTCGAGCACTGGATTTCCAAAGGCGCGCAGCCGTCGGACACGGTGCGGAGTTTGATCAAGAAGAACAAAAAGGCCGCTCCGGCGAAGGAGGAAGCGGCGACGGCGGAAGCGACCACGGCGTAGCGGTCGCGCTCTGCGCGATGCGACGCTTGCCACCGGCAAGCGGCTGGCGCAATCTTTCTCGATGAAAGAATTCCTCGAGTTCGTCATTCGCCAGCTCGTCGAATTCCCCGACGAAGTGATGCTTTCCGAAATCCCGAACGGACGGACGACTGTCTTTCGGGTGCAGATGCGGCAGACGGACGTTGGTCGAATCATCGGACGCAACGGCCAAACGATTCAGGCGATCCGTGCGTTGCTGGCGAGTTCGGCGGCGCGGCATGACCAGCGCGCGACGCTCGAAATCGTCGAGTAAACAGGAGCGGCGTTCGAATTTGCTGCAGCGTTCCGCTACTTGAGAGCCGGTTTTTCGGAACTGGCTAACGAGTCAATCCCGCTCCGCATCGCATCCGCGCGGCTGGCACTGCGCGCGGCACCTTCCCGATCTCCAGCAAGGGCCTGACGACGCGCCAACGCTTCCAGCTTCATCACTTCGCGCGCCTGCTCGCCGGCCCACCACGCCTGCACCGTTCCCGTGCGCAACGTTGGCGCGCGCTTGGCCAGATCGAGCAAGGTCGGCTGAATGCGTGAGTTCGGCGTCTCTTCTTCGGAGTTGTTCGACATCGATAGCGTTTCTGTCGTTTGCGTGGCAGCGAAGCGCGGCTCGGGGGTGTTCTTCCAGTAATAGTAATACTGAGCGCCCGAGCTAAGCAGCGCCGCCAGCGCGACCAAAAGAGCCAGCGCCGCCACTCGGGAGGGCCTTCGCTGCAGCTCCTCGTTTCGCTTGGCCGCGAGCAATTGACGCATTGTGCGGCCCATTTCCGCGGCCCGAGCCTGCCGCGCGATGTCGGTTGTACTTTCGCGGCCTAACGCGAGCAGCAGCTGCTCGAGCTCGGTGCGGGTGGCTTCGAGAATGCGTCCGCTATCGAACGCATTCCGCACGTCATCGTAGGTTTTAGGGGTCGGCTGGGGCACCGGGTCTCGTTCGTTCAATGGGGCGAAAGCGGTTCCGGTTGTACTGTTTTTGCGCCGCCGCTTCAAGCCCGTGCTTGCGTGAACAGCGCGCTGTCCGACCTTCGCGCGAAATGCGCATCGATATCCTGACGCTCTTTCCGGAAATCTGCCGCGCGCCGCTCAGCGAAAGCATGATGAAGCGCGCGCAGGCCGGCGGCGCGCTCCAACTTGGGATTCACAATCTGCGCGATTGGACCACGGACAAACATCGCATGGCGGATGACTCGCCGTTCGGCGGCGGCCCGGGCATGGTGATGAAACCAGAGCCGATCTTCGCGGCGGTCGAGGAGTTGCGGGAGAAAAGTGGTGGAGCTTCGAAAGCGCGGGTTGTCCTGATGACGCCCGGCGGCCGGCGCTTCGATCAACCGATGGCGGCGGAGCTTTCCCGCGAGTCGCATCTGATCATCGTGTGCGGACATTACGAGGGCATCGATCATCGCGTCGCGGAACACCTCGTGGATCTCGAGCTTTCAATCGGCGATTACATCCTAACGAATGGTGCAATCGCAGCGGTAGTCGTGGTCGATGCGATCACGCGCCTGCTGCCCGGCGTGCTCGGCCATGAGGGATCCGCGGCGGATGACAGTTTCTCTACTGGCTTACTCGAAGGGCCGCAGTACACACGGCCGGCCGACTTCCGCGGCTGGCGCGTGCCGGATATCTTGCTTTCGGGCAATCATGCGGAGATCGCGGCGTGGCGCGAAAGCGAAGCCCGTAAACGCACGCAGCAGAATCGGCCTGATCTGCTCGGCTGACGGCCGGCGCTATTCGGACGGCGCTCGTCCGAGAACGATGCAGGCGTTGATTCCGCCGAAGCCGAACGAATTGCTCAGCACGTAATCGAGCTTGGCGGACCGGCCAGTGTTGGGCACCACATCGAGATCGCAGGCTGGATCGGGGTGCTCGCGATTCAGCGTGGGCGGCACCCATTGCTCTTCCAGCGCAAGCGCGCAGATCGAAGCTTCGATGGCACCCGTCGCGCCTAACGGATGCGCGGTGAACGCCTTGGTTCCGCTGACCAGCAGGCGCGAGGCATGTTCGCCGAAGACCTGGCGCAACGCGAGCGTTTCGGTGCTGTCGTTCAACTGCGTCGAACTGGCGTGCGCGTTAACGTAGTCGATCTGTTCCGGCTTCAGCTCGGCATCATTTAATGCATCGTGCATCGCGCGAATGCAGGACTCGCCGCTCGGTAGCGGAGTCGTCATATGGAAGGCATCGTTGTTGAGGCTGTAACCGAGCACCTCCGCGTAGATATGCGCGCCGCGCGCGCGTGCGTGCTCGAGTTCTTCGATCACAAGCGAAGCCGCGCCTTCACCCATGACGAAACCATCGCGCAGCGCATCGAACGGCCGGCAGGCTTCGGCCGGATCGCCCGTGTGCTGGCTCATCGTTTTGATGATGGCGAAAGCGCCAAAGGTCAGCGGACTGAGCGGCGCTTCCGCTCCGCCGGCAATCACGACATCGACAAAATCATCGCGGATGTAACGCAACGCTTCGCCGACCGCGACCGTGCCACTCGCGCAACTATTCGAGTTCGTAGTGCCGACGCCACGAAAGCCGAACTCGATCGCAATGTTCGAATGCGCCGAACCGCCGAAGACTTGGAGAGCGAGCGTTTGATTCACGCCGCGCGTCCCCTTCTTCAGGAAATACGCGTGCTGGCCTTCCGCGTTGGCGATTCCGCCGAGGGCCGTTCCGAAGCTGACGCCGATGCGATGTTGCGGTTCCTCGCGCGAATAGCGGATGCCCGCGTCCTCCAACGCCATGCGGGCGGAAGCGACCGAAAATTGCGCGTATCGATCCAGGCGCTTCAGCCGATGCGGCGGGAAATGATCTTCCGGAGCCCAATCGCGAATCTCACCGGCGCAATGCGCATGGAAGGCAGTCGTGTCGAAGCCGGAAACGCGATCGATCCCGCCTTTCTCAGCACGCAGTCCGCGCCAGAAATTTTCCCGGCCAATGCCGATGCAGGTGACGGGTCCGATCCCCGTAATCACCGCGCGACGTAGTTTTCCGTTCCGCATTGCCTTGTTCAACCCCGCGCTTCGAGACGGGTTTTCATGTGACGCAACGTTTCGCTCGCGATGTGGTGAATGAAAAAGTTGCCGATGATCTGGTCGGCTACGGGCGCGAGGGCCGGCACCCGAAAGCGCAAGTCGTGCACGATTGTGACCAACACGCCGGCGGCGCTTTCCTCAAAGGTCCAGACGACCTGCATGCCTTTGGTGAACGCCTTGAGGTGGTGGAAGCGCACTTCCACGCGGTCGCGGTCGATGACCTGCTCGGACGTCCACGAGATTGGAATCCCCGATCGGACCGCTGCCATGACGACGACATTCCGCCGCTCGCCGCGCTCGAGATAACGGATGTAGCGGTAGTGTGGGAGGAACGTCGGCCACAGCTCGAGGTTTGCCGCGGTTTCAAAGATGGCGGCTTTTGGCGCATGCATGATGATCGAATTCCCGGTATGCATGCGTGAGAGAGACTCGTGTGAAGTTCCGCACCCAAGCTAAGCTGCATCGGAACCCACGGCAACGAGAGGACCCCCGATGAGTTTGGAAATGAGAACCGCCTGCGAGATTTGCGGTCGCAAACTGGAGCCCCGCGATGAGGCTTATATCTGCACCTTCTGCTCCGATTGCACGAGCGAACGCGAGGGAGTTTGCCCGAATTGCGGCGGCGAATTGGTGCGCCGGCCGCGCGCTGGCAAAGCGAAACCGGAGGCCTGAGCAGGTAACGGTCGCGTTACTATTTCCGGGAGCGTTGCGGCCTGATTCGGTAGGTCAGGAAGCATTCCTCGTCGACCGTCCGCATCTCGACTAACGAGCAGTGCACGCTCGCGGGCAGGAAGCTCCGATCCGTTCCCGTTAACGTCGGCGCCTCGCGTCCGCCGAAGAGAACGGGCGCAATTGTGAGATTGAGCTGGTCGACCAGCCCCAGCTCGAGCATCGACCGAAACAGTGCCGCGCCACCTTCGCACGCGACCGACTTTACGCCGAACTCGCGACGCAGTTGCTGCAGCATCCAGGTCAGATCGACGGAATCATCCTCGCTCAAATGGAGCGTTGCCTTTTCGCGCAACGCTTTCTGGTAGAGCGGCGGCATCCGCGTCGTGGAGAAGATAACGATTGGCGAGATGTCCGATTGAAAAATCTTTAGCGAAGAATCGATGCGACCTTCATTTGAAACGATCACGCGAATCGGCGACGGCGTTTGCCCGCGGGCGATTCGCGCGTCGCGCAATTCACCTTTCGGCAATCCGAGCCGGACGTTATCCGCCTTCAGCGTGCTGTGGCCGATCACGACCGCGTCGGCCAGCGCGCGCTGACGCAGTAGATGCATCTTGTCTTCGCGCGACGTGAAATTGACCGGCGAATAGTTCTTCGTCGTGATCTTGCCGTCGAGCGTCATGGCGAAAGTCGCCGCGACGAACGGCCGCGCGAGTCGACCCGGTGGACGAGCGGAGGTGCGCCGCTTCGACTCAGCCTTGTTCTTCGCTGAAGCCATGCTCAACCGTCGCGACTTCGCGTTGCATGTCGCGCATCTTCACATGCTCTCGTTTGCCACTCGGTCGGTAGAAGAAATAAACGATGCCGCCGGGCAGCGAGCAGATCAGGATGATCAGGAAGCTGAGCGAGCCGATCAAGTTGGCGATGCCTTCCTGCACGCCCGCCAGGTTGTGCAGCAAAATCTGAAGCACGATTTCGCGCCAACCGGCGCCGCCGAAGCTGATCGGCAAAGACGAAATCGTGCGCTCAATGGGAAGGACCGCAAAGAAATCGAGCACCGGCACCGGGCTCGGCGGCGTGGTGCGCATGTCCTGCGCGTGCAGTGCGTAGGCTACGCAGAGAAAGGTCGCGAACGTTCCCAGATGCGCGATGAGCGACATGCAAAACGCGACCAGTGAGGCGCGCCAGTGATGTGCGTAGAGATGATACGCGGTGGAAACTTCGATCAGCTTTTCGCGTCCCGGAAACTTGTGCGGGAGCAGGTGCAGCAGATTGAAACCGCTGATGACGAACGACGTTACCAGCGCGAGAACGGAGCTGCCGAGAATCAGCAGAAGGATGTAGAGCAACTTTCGCGTTTCCGGAAGTTGCGCGAGCCAGTTGTAGCGAAGCCAAATGAGCACCCCAGTAATGCTTATGAGCGCCATCAGGCCGATCAGGCGATCGAACAAGACCGCCAGCAGCGCGCCGGCTTTCTTATCCGGCGTTTCTTTGAGCAGGAGGTAGCTCTTGATGATGTCGCCGCCGGTGCCGCCCGGCATGAACTGGTTGTAGAACATGCCGATCAGGAAAAGCCCACCGACCCGCATGTTGCTGAGCCGAATGCCTTGGACGCGCAGCAGCACCTGCCAACGGATCGCGGCCGCGAGTTCTACCGTCATGTAGGCGAGAATGCCCAGCGCGATCCACCAGTAGTTGGCCAACTGGAGCGCGGTGGCCATTTGCGCGCGCTTGGCTGGATCGCGGAAGACGAAATAAAGCAGCGCGATGGTGATCGCGACCTGAAGGGTAGTGAGCAGAATTTTTTTCATTCGACGCCGAAGCGTTCCTGCCAAAGCACGACCGAACGACGGATGTCCTCGGCCGTTTTGCGCGGGCTCATTTCCCAGACAAACAGGCAGTCCCTGGGCAGGAGCGGCACTAGTGTAGGGAGATCGACGTGGCCGGCAAACGGCGGTTGATGGTCCTGGCCGGGCCAGATCACGTCCTGCAAATGGCAGCCAAAAGCGCGCGAACCGATCAGCCGGAGCCATTCCTCATGATTGAGGAAACCGAGATTCTCCTTGATCTGAATGTGCCCGAAGTCGTGCCAGTAACCGGCGAAGGGCGAGTTTAGTTCGTCGAGCAACGCGGGCAGCTCGCGTTCGTTAGGCATTTCTTCGTAACCGCGGCGGCCTTCGACGCCGAGGCGGATGTTTTTGGAAGCGGCATAATCGACGATGCGCTTGAGGCATTCTTTAACGCGCTCGAGCGGCCAATGTGCGTCTTCCTCGCGCTTCTTAACGGCCTTGATCTTGCGCCGGACGTACTCGCGCGAGTTGAGTTCGCCTTTTTTCGCGAGCGCGATGAGCTCGTCCGTGATCGGATTCATCGGCACCTCGCCACAATGGAGCACGACGAATGGCGCGCCCAGCCGCTCGGCGAAATCGATCGTCTGGAAGGTTTGCTTCACCGCGCGTTCGCGCTCGCGCGCGGTCGGTGCGGAAAATTTGTAGCAATCCGGGGACGCGTGCATCACCTCGACCGGAAGCGGACAAAAGTTGTGCAAACTGCTGAAGGTGACCTCGCCCGCTTCATACATTTTCTGAATGCCGGGCATGAGCGAGATGCGGATGCCGTGGCCGAGCTCGATATGGCTGAAGCCGAGCTCGCCTTTGATCTCGCGGAGCATTTCGTCGCCGGCGGTGTGGCGACCGGAGTTCCAGCAGGTCGAAAAGGAAATCATCCGCGCAGGCTCAAGCGACCGGCGCGGGCTGCGCTTCTGGCTCGCTTTCCATCGCGGCCTGCCGCGTTTCTTCGCAGCCCACGCGCCCGGCCGCTCCCAATACGAGCACGGCCAAGGTGCCGTAGAGGATTCCTCCCACCACCAGCGCCGTCCGCAAACCGACGAGATCGGAAAACGCGGGCGTGATCAAACTTCCCACTGGCGTCAGGCCGAAAAAGCTCAGGCCGAAAATGGCAGAGATGCGGCCACGCAGCGGAGCAGGGGCGCGTTCCTGCACAATAGTACTGGCCAGGCCGAAATTGGATGAAAGCCCGATGGCGAGCACGCCCATCGCGATCGCTGTGACCAGAAAGCTATGGGAGCGCGACATCGCGCAGAGCGACAGGCCGACGAGGATGACGGCGCCCGTCATGAAGCGAAAACGCAAATGTCGCGGAATGCTGAGCAGACCGAGTGCGCCTAACAACGATCCGCTACCGGACACCGCCATGAGATAACCCATCGGCGTCGGGCCGAGCTGAAGGATGTTGCGCACGTAAAGCGGCAGCATCACGGAGAGAAATGGGAAAACGAAAATCGTGCTGAGGGCGATGAGCACGATCATCGCGAGAATGGTGCGGTCCTTCCGCACATAGATCAGCCCATCCTTGAAGCTGCCTTTGCGTTGTTCCTCTTCTTCCGCGGTGCCGACGGTGCGCGGCGGCAACGTGGCCAGCGCAATGGCAAGTGCGGGAAAGGAGAGCGCATTGCAAAAGAACGCCGAAGCCGCTCCCCACCAGCCAACAAAAATTCCGGCCAGCGACGGACCGACGAGACGCGAGCCATGAAAGATCGATCGATCCAGCGCAATGGCGGTCGCGATCTGATCGCGCTGCACCAGCTCCGGGACGAGCGCGTTGATCGCGGGCATTTCGTAGGCAATGCAAATCCCGAGGCCGACTGCGAGCGCGATGACATGCCAGATTTGGATGTGCCCGGTGAGCACAAGCAATCCAAGCGTTACCGCCAGGATTGTCTGCGCGACTTGGGTCCAGATCAGGATCTTGCGCTTGTCGTAGCGATCAGCGGCTTCGCCGCCCTTCATCGCCAGCAGGATCGTGGGAATGCCAGCCGCCGCCGACGCGAGTCCGAGAAGAAATCCACGATCGGTCAGGCTGCTCATGACCCAGCCCTGCGCCATCACCTGCATCCAGGTGCCAGTATCGGAAATCGCCGAGCCGATGATGTAACGGCGGAACGGTCCCTGACGCAGGACCGCGACAGCGCGTTGCCAAAATGGCAGCTCGGCATTTTCCATGGGCAAGACAGATACGCGGGGAGCGGTGTCGCCGCAATTCGGCATGCCTAATCACCCGGGCCACGCCTTTTCGATGCGAGCGACTTGAAGAGCCGGTGAAAACGTTTTCCCTGATAGAAGGAAAACCTTATGCGGCCGGATAAATTTACTCAGAAAATGCAGGAGGCGTTGCAGGCGGCGCAGGATGTCGCGGCGCAACATAACCAGCAGGAAATCACCAACGAACACTTCCTGATCGCGTTGCTCGATCAGGCGGAAGGAGTGACGCGGCCGTTGCTGGAAAAGCTGGGCGTGACGGCGGGAGAACTGCGGAGTCGGCTCGAAGCGGAGATCGTCCGGCGGCCGCAGGTGCACGGCTCTTCTGATGTGCGGATCGGGAACGAATTACGGTCGACGATCGATGCCGCCGAGCGAGAGATGGCGAAGCTGAAGGACGAGTTCCTGAGCGCGGAACATTATCTTCTGGCGCTCACCGACAGCAGGTCCACCGCGGCGCGCCTTTTGGAACAAAGCGGCGTGACGCGCGCGAAATTGATGCAGGCGCTGCAGCAGGTGCGCGGTTCGCAGCGCGTGACCGATCAGAATCCCGAAGGGAAATATCAGACGCTGGAGAAGTACGGCCGCGATCTCACGGAACAGGCGCGGCGTGGGAAGATCGATCCGGTGATCGGACGCGACAGCGAAATTCGCCGCGTCATGCAGGTGTTGTCGCGTCGCACAAAGAATAATCCCGTGCTCATCGGTGAGCCGGGCGTCGGCAAGACAGCCATCGTGGAAGGATTGGCGCGGCGGATCATTAGCGGCGATGTGCCGGAGTCGTTGAAGAAAAAGCGGCTGATCGCGATGGACATCAGCGCGATGGTCGCGGGCGCGAAGTTTCGCGGGGAATTCGAGGATCGGCTGAAGGCGTTCCTGAAGGAAGTGACCGACTCGCAGGGCGAGATCATCCTGTTCATCGACGAGCTGCATACGATCGTCGGCGCGGGCGCGGCGGAAGGTTCCGTGGATGCTTCCAATATGTTGAAGCCGCAACTGGCGCGCGGCGAATTGCGGACCATCGGCGCGACGACGCTGAACGAGTATCGCAAGTACATCGAGAAGGATGCGGCGCTGGAGCGACGCTTTCAGCCGGTAATGGTGAATGAGCCGACGGTTGAGGACACGATCGCGATCTTGCGCGGACTGAAGGAACGCTACGAAGTGCACCACGGCGTGCGGATCCAAGACGCCGCGCTCGTGGCGGCGGCGGTGTTGTCGCATCGCTACATCAGCGACCGCTTCCTGCCCGACAAAGCGGTCGATCTCGTCGACGAAGCGGCGTCGCGTTTGAAGATCGAACTCGATTCGATGCCGACCGAGATCGACATGCTCGAGCGCGACATCATGCAGCGCGAGATGGAGCGGCAGGCGTTGAAGAAAGAAAAGGACGCGGCGAGCAAGGAGCGGCTGGCGAAGTTAGAAAAAGAGCTCGCTGACCTGAAGGAAGAAAGCGCGAAGCTGAAGGCGCAATGGCAGAACGAGAAGGGCGAGATCGACAAGTCACGCAAGCTCCAGGAGGAACTCGAATCGCTCCGCACCCAGCTCGAGCAGGCGCAACGGCGCGGCGAGCTCGCGCGCGCGAGTGAGATTCAATATGGCCGCATGCCGGAACTGACGCGGCAACTCGAGGAGCATAACAAGAAGCTTGGGGAGCTGCAGGAAAGCGGTCAGATGTTGAAGGAGGAAGTCACGGAGGATGACATCGCGGAAGTGGTGTCGAGCTGGACGCATATCCCCGTCTCGCGGCTCCAGGAAGGCGAACGCGAAAAGCTCGTTAGGCTGGAGGAGCACCTCCATCAGCGCGTCATCGGCCAGGATGCAGCCATCAAGGCCGTGGCTAACGCCGTGCGCCGCGCGCGGGCCGGATTGCAGGACGAGAACAAGCCGATCGGCTCGTTCATTTTCCTCGGTCCAACCGGAGTCGGCAAAACTGAACTGTCGCGCGCGCTGGCGGAATTCTTGTTCGACGACGAGAACGCGATGATCCGCATCGACATGAGCGAATACATGGAGAAACACACGGTCGCGCGGTTGATCGGAGCGCCGCCGGGTTACGTCGGATACGAGGAAGGCGGACAGTTGAGCGAAGCCGTGCGCCGTAAGCCCTATTCGGTGATCCTGTTCGATGAAATCGAGAAAGCGCACCAGGACGTCTTCAATGTTCTGCTCCAGGTGCTCGATGATGGTCGCATCACGGACGGGCAGGGGAGAACGGTCGACTTCAAGAACACGGTCATCATCATGACGTCGAACATCGGTTCGCAATACATCATGGATGATTCCAATGCCGAGCAGCGCGAGGCGCGCGTGCTGGACGCGTTGCGGCAACATTTCCGGCCGGAGTTTCTGAATCGCGTGGACGAAATCATTATTTTCGATCGACTCAACGACGAGGAGCTGAAGAAGATCGTCGACATTCAATTGCGCCGGCTGACCGCGCGCTTGGAAAAGCAGAAGATCACGCTCGAGCTGAGCGATGCTGCGAAGGCGCGGATCGCGCAGGAAGGCTACGATCCAGTCTACGGTGCACGGCCATTGAAGCGCGCGATTCAGCGCGAGATCCTCGATCCGCTCAGCCTCGAGATTCTCGAAGGCAAGTTCCGCGACGGCCAGACCATCAAGGTCGACGCGCGAGATGGTTCGTTAGAGTTTACGGAGAAGTAGGGGCGCAGCCGGGCGTTCACGCGTGCAACAACTCGGAGAAAACGTCTGGATTCTGAAGTATCCGCTCAAGCTGCTCGGCCTCGACGCGGGCCGCACCGTGACGCTGATTCGTTTGCGCAGCGGACAGTTGGTCATTCATTCCACAGCGCCGTTTGCCGATGAGGACGTCGCGAAGATCCGCGGCCTCGGACCGCCTGGATGGATGCTGGACGCGACGCTATTCCATGATTCGTTCGCGGCCGAAGGAAAGCAGGCATTTCCCGACGCAAAATACCTGACGCCCCCCGGCTTTGCTCCACGCAGCGGGATCTCGAGCGAGCCGCTCTGGCCCGCGCCGTCGGAGTGGAATGGTGAATTGGACGTGCTGCCGCTCGCCGGAACAAGAGTGGGCGAACACTTCGTTTATCATCGACTGAGCCGTACGCTGATCGTCTGCGACTGCCTTTTCAATTTTGGTCGGCGCCACTCGCTCTGGCAGCGATTCGTGGTCCGATGGTTGATGGGACTGAAGGACGGGATCGGCATGAGCATGTTCTTCCGGCTGATGATCCGAGACCGCGCAGCGTTCAAGAAATCCATCGCCTCGACACTGGAGTGGGAGTTCGAGCGCATCGTGGTCGGCCACGGCGAAATCATCGCAACCGATGCCCGAGGCATTTTCCGGCGCGAAATGGAAGCGCGCGATCTCGCGCCGTAAAGCTTTCTGAATGAACAATTCGGCGACGGCCGCTGTCTCAGTAGCCTATGAAAAAGTTTAACGTCTTAGCCTTCCTCGCCGTCGCGACTTTTGCGACGTCGCCCCTCTTCGCCGGTGACAAAGCGTGCTGCGCCAGCCACGCGAATCACGTCTCGAAAGAAGCCTGCGTGGCCACTTTCGCGAAGCTCGACTTGACCGCTGAACAGAAGAGCAAAATGGAAGTCCTGGCCGAGGATTGCGCCAAGGGCGGCTGCAACAAGCAAAGCATGGCGAAGATGGAGAAGAGCGCCAAAAAGATCCTGAACAAAGAGCAGTTCGCCGCCTGGAAAGCCGAATGCAGCGGTATGACGGCAGAGAAAACTCAGAGCTAACCTTGTTTAGCCGCCGGCGAAACGGCGGATGAAGTTTTTGAATTCCGTCGCGGCGCCTGAGGAGGGCGCGCGGCGGAATTTTCATGTACGGAGCACCCGCGATTGCGGGTTGTGGGAAGCCACTGCTCAGTCGGAGTTCAAGCGGTGGCTCCTGAGGTAGGACTCGAACCTACGACCAATCGGTTAACAGCCGATCGCTCTACCACTGAGCTACTCAGGAACGTTTCCGCCGATTTGACGGGCGTATATCTGCCCTACGCGATTCTTTCCGGCAAGTGCTTCTTCGTCCACTTCTGCGCGGATACCCTTAAATGATTCACGCCGGGGCTTGGATGCTCCGGCGTGTTCATCTTCGGCCCGGCCCACCGCGGTGCCATTACTGGCACCGCGGTGTCCGAACCTATTGTTCTTCCACCAAACTTAGCGGCGTAAACACCGCAGTTCGTTACGGGAGCGAGGCGCCCGAGCGGCTCTTCACAAAGCCGATGTCGGTCGCGTTAATCGTTCCGTTAACGATCACATCCGAGGTGAAGTTGCTCGCTGAGATCGCAGCACCGGAGTTCGCTTTCACCAGTCCGATGTCCGTCGAGGAGACGGTGCCGTTACCGTTCACGTCACCCGCGAGGAACCCGATCTGCAGGCTCGCCACAGGCAGTGTTCCGCCACCCGGAGTGCCTACGTTGTTCAGCGTCAGAACGGTCGACTGCTGATCCGTGACGTTCGCAAGCGAGACGGTCATGTCGCCACCGCTGAACGTAACGTTGCTGACCGTGCCGCTGCCCGTGAAGCTGGCGGTGCCGGCATTCACGGTCCGATCGAAGTGGACCACGATGGTGTAGTTACGGCCGGCGCCACTACCGCCACCGAGCCGCGGTTCAATACCACGCGAACCCAACGGAAGCGGAACGCCGAAGGCAGTCGCACCGTGCGTCATGACCGACTCCGCGCTAATGAAGGTGGGCGCAGCCACACCGGTGCACGAATTCGGCAGACGGATGTTGGTCACCGCGATGTCATCCAGGTAGAACCCGGCGAACTCGCTGGCCGGATCCGAGATGAAGCGCCAGCGGAACTTGATCGTGTCGCCAGCCGTGAGGCCGGTGAGGACGTGGCAACGACGGGCATAAGCCGTCAGGGCGCCGGTCGTCCAATCAGCGCATGAGGTGCCGCTTCCAACCGGACCCGTGATAACCGGGGTGGTCGGAGCATCGCCGCAAGCGTTGGCGGGAGGTGAACCCGTGCAAGCGAGCGTGGTGTAGTCGGTGATCACGTCAGTCGTCTGGCAACCAACCGCCGGCAGGTTGCTCGGAGGCGTGATCGTCGTCCATGCGCCGCCGTTACGGGAGTATTCAACCGCGATACCATCCCAGCCCTGTTCGAGCTGATGGCGCTCCCAGTAGGTCAGGTTGATCGTGTCGGACGCAACCGTGAGGGTCGGGGTCTCCGCAGACGAGCAGGTGTTGCTCGCATAGAGATCCGTCGGTAGCGGACCAGCCGTGCGGTAAGCGAAAGCGCCGCCCGGAGTATGGTTCGCACCCGGATCATCCGACGTTTTGACGAAGCGCCAGGCCGGATCGCCCGTGCCAACATTCAGACCGAGGAACGCCGTAGCGTCACCGCCGCCGTCCGTCCAGGTCGCAGGATTCGGCTGTATGCCGGCGCCATATGCAGTGCCAGCAACGACCACGTTGTTCTGCTCCTCGTTACCGCCGCCGCAAGGTCCTCCGTTGCCGGTGGTATTATCCTCAGCGCGGACGGTGTAGTAGTAGGTGTTGCCGCTCGTCAGGTTGTTGGAGTCGACATACGAGCCCGGTCCCGGCACGCAGGTCGCGATGCGGCTTGCGGGCGTCGGCACGAAGTCCGGAGTCGTTCCGCGATAGATGTTGTAGCGGAGGTTGGTGCTGTTCGGGCAGCTGCTGGTCGCGGGCGTCCAGTTCAGCTGGATCGCGCACGTCGACATGTTGGCGCTGCCGGCACTGATGGCACCAGCGAAGGTCGGCTTGAGGGTGCAATTACCGGTCGCAGTAGCGCTCGCCGTGCCGCTACGAACGAGCGCCTGGCAACGGCCAGCTGCGTCGGTCGCCGCGATCACGCGGTAGATGTAGGTCACGCCGCCCTGCACCGAGGTGTCGATGAAGTTCGTGGCGTTACCGGCCGCGAAACCAACCGGCTGATAGATGCCGGGATTCCCGCCAGTGACAACGGCACGCTCAATCGCGTAGCTGCCCGGCGCCGGAGCAATACCGGTCCAGGTGACGTTGATCTGGTTGTTACCCGAAGCGGTCGCGGTGCCGATGGTCGGCGCCTGCGTCGGACGGGTCGCGCAGGTCGAAGCCTGGCACTGACCCATGCCGGTGCCCGCATCGAAACGGCTCGAGGCGACCTGCGTCTTCCAGTTGCCGTTGCCGGTGTTTCCGGTCGTGTAGAACTGGTTCACGTACCAGAACGTGCAATCGTCCGCCGGATCGATCGACATGCTGGAGTAGTCGCCCCAGCGGCCTGGGGTGTTCACGGTGTTGGTGATGTTGCGGGTGCCGGTCACGATCGTCGCCTCGGGCACGGTCATGGTGCCGAGCGGATCGCCCTTGGCGCGGCCGGTGTAACGGATCGAGTGGTTCTCCGTGCCGTTCGTTTTACCCGTCGTGCTATAGCCAACCAGAATGTTCTCCGCGCCGTCCATGCTGATGGAAGGCATCCAGCGCGAGCGGCCGTTCGCGATGTCAGCGACCGTGCCCTGCTGATAGGTGCAAGGATAACCCGACGGGCAGTTCGTCGCGTCAGGTTGACCGGAGATACGGAAATCGTACCAGCGAACACCGGAAACCACTCCAGTGATGTGCGGATCAACCGAGTGCGAAACGACGATCGATTCGTGGTCAACAAAGTTGCGATATGCGGCACGGAACATCAGACGATCGGCGAGCGAATCGACGGTCGCGGCTGAGCTCGGCTGCGGGATGCAGTTGCCGCCATTGCAGGCAGCCGTGTTCGCGGCCACCGGCATGATCGAAGCGAGGGTGCGGGTGGTGTTCGCGGCGTTCGCGAAATCCACTTTCATCCGATAGAGATACATCCCGTTGCTGTGGATCGAGATGAAGATCCCCGGAGCGCCTCCCGGAGGGGGAGCGTTGCCGTCCAGGTCAGCAGGCATGTGACCGCCTTCGGTCGGATCATTGATCACCTGCCATGTGGCCGAAGCGTCGCCAGCCAGCATCTTCGCGCGATCCATCGCGCCGAAGAGACCGCCAACGTAGCTGCCGCCACCCGCCTGGGTGAAGACGTGCGCCATGATGTAGTAGGCATCCGTCCAGACGCCGTAGTGCGGATAGTCGCCGAACTGGTTGTTTGGCATCGCGAAGGCGTAGCGGAAGTAGGTGCCGGTCGCATCCGGAGTAGTCGAAATGGCGACGCACTGATGATAGGGCGAAGCCGTCGTGAACTGGGTGATCACCCAGCGCTGAGCGACTTTGTCGAAAACCACAACGGGATCGCCGTCGTTGCGAGTCGCGCAATTGCCGCCCGCGAAGCCGCTCCAAAGCGTGTTGATATTGCTCGGTCCAACGAGCGAGGTGACCGTGTTGTTTACACGATTCAGCGCCCAGACCTGATAGCGGGTGTTGACCGTCTCGACGTATTGGTCGTTACCGGTCGAGCCGTTGTTATCCGGCGGATAGCTGCCGGCCCCGACCATGCCGGGGAAATTGAATCCAGTCGTCGCTGCAGCGACGCCGGCCCGATCAGCCGACGGTGCGACCTGCGTCACCGGATCTGGCTGGTCCGAACGCGGGATACGCCAAGGCGGCAGGAGTTCCTGCTCGCGCTCGTTGCTCTCGACGGCGGATTCCGGCTCGTTCGTGGCCATTTCCTTCAGCGGTTTCGAGACGTCGAAACCCGAAGCGCGAATGGTGTAAACTACCTGGCCGGCTTCGTTCCGAGACTCGCTGACGGTTGGCAGCGAGACGCCAGCAGCGGGGCCCTTATTGGCGGCGGGCGCGCTCGGCTTCGTGCTGATGCGGGATGACTGCGACCGCGTCGTCACCTTCGCAGCGCTGCCGCGGCGGGTGTTTTTCTTTTTCGACGCGGATGCTTTTTGTTCCTTTTTCGCAGCTCCCTCGTTTTCAGCGAGGGACTTGGCGAAGCCGGTGAACGCGGAGGTCGCAAGGACCGCTGCGAGGATACAGAGCGTGAACGCCAGGAGCGTTCGCGGATGGGTGAATGCAGATAGCTTGGAGTGTTTTTTCATTAATGGATGAGTCCCCGGCCAGACGTGGATGGAGACGGAAGTTGTCGGAGTTAACAGTGGGCGCGGGATGCGTCAACCAAAAATACTTTTCGTGCCGAAATATTTTTGGATCGTGCTCGGGTTGACGCAAATAAGGTGGATCGCCAAGCTTACAATCCTGTAATGGAAAAGGCGCAATCGTGCGCCGAACAACGGACTGCGTCAGCGATTCAAATCACCGCGTGCAGCGCCTTGAGATCCGGATCTTTTTTCGCCATTTCGCGGAACCGCGCATTCATCCGGAAACTGATTCGCAGATGCTCCTGGGCATCGTGGAGGTTGCCGAGCAGCGCGTCGTAGCACCCCATGTTGTAGTAATAAACGGGCTCCTTCAGGAGCGCGATCGGACCAGTGATCAGGAGTTTCTTGGCGGCTGCGGTTTCACCCAATTGATGAAGGCAAAATCCGGCGTGCAGAAACCCGGTGCCGGAATCCGGCGCCACCCGGCATAGCTGCTGGCTGACGCGGAGAGCCTCCTGCCATCGCTCGTCTTTGATCAGGTGATGCAGGCGGACTTGGAGCACCTCGGGGTGGTTCTGAAAGCGGGGTGCGATGCCGTCGAGCTCGGCGAGCGATTCGGCGCGCATCCCGAGTTCCGCGTAACCACAAGCGGCCTGTAGTTGCCGGTCAAAATCCACGCCCTTCTTTTTAGCAGGGAGCGGGCCAAGGCGGCCGCCGCGGGATCGGGCGGCTACAGCAGGAGCGTTTCCAGTTCGTCTAGACGCCGCTCGAAAAGCCGCAGTGTGCTTTCCACGGGCGCCGACGTCGTCATGTCCACGCCGGCCGCCTGCAACGTCTCGAGCGGGAACTTCGATCCGCCGGAACGCAGGAATCCCAGATACGCGTCGACAGCTCCCGGCGATCCGGCGAGCACCTTTTCGGAGAGCGCCACTGCGGCCGAGATGCCGGTCGCATATTTGTAAACGTAGAACGCGCTGTAGAAATGCGGAATGCGCAGACATTCAAGATTCAATTCCGGATCAAGCACGACGTCTGCGCCGAAATACGCCTCGAGGAGCGCGCGGTATTCGGTCTTGAAGACCTCCAGGGTCAACGCGTCTCCCCGTTCCTCGATCTCGTGAATGATCTTCTCGAACTCCGCGAACATCGTTTGCCGGAAGAGCGTGCCGCGGATGTCGTCGATCTGGCGATTGATGATGTAGGCGCGCATCTTCCGGTCGTCGGTTTGCGCGAGAAGGTGATGCGTGAGGAGCTCCTCATTGAAGGTCGACGCGACTTCGGCGAGGAAAATTGGATAGTGGTAATCCTGGAAGGTTTGCGCCTGTTGCGCGAACCAGGTGTGCATCGAATGCCCGGCCTCATGGGCGAGGGTGTACACGTCACCGAAGACATCGCTCTTGTAATTCATGAGGATGTAAGGCGGCGCGCCGTAGCTGCCGGATGAGAACGCGCCGCTCCGTTTGCCTTTCGTTTCGTAGCGATCGCACCAACGGCCGCGCAGCCCTTCGGCCAAAGTGCTCACGTAGTCCGACCCGAGCGGTCGCAGCGAATCGAGCACCCGCTCGACCGCTTCGTCGAAACTGACCTTGGTCTCGATTTCCGGAACGAGCGGGACGTAGGTGTCGTATTGATGCAGCTCATCCAGACCGAGAACGCGGCGGCGCAGTTCATAGTAACGGAAGAGCGGTGCGAGGTGGGCACGGACGGATGAGATCAAGCCGTCGTAAACCCCTTGCGGCACGTCGTCGTGGAAAAGGGAAGCTGCCAGCGCGGAAGAATGATGACGCGCCCGCGCCCGGAAGACGTCCGCTTTGACCGAGTAGGAAAGCGATGCGGCCAGCGTGAACTGGTGATCCGCAAACTCCGCGTAGAACTGATGGAACGCGCGCTTCCGCAAATTGTGATCGCGCTTGATCAGGAATGAGCCGAACGAGCTTTGGGTCAGGGGACGCTCGACCCCTTCAGCGTCCACGAGGACGCCGAACTTCATGTCGACATCGGTCAGCTGCGAAAAGGTTTCGTCGTAGCCGTCGAGCGCAGCGCTGCCCAACGCGAGCAGTCGTTCCTCCGGCTCGGAGAGCACGTGCGGTTTGTTGCGGCGGATTTTGCGGAGGGCGGTTTTCCATTCAGCGAGCGCCGGGTCTTCCAGGAACTCCGCGAATCGTTCGTCGCTGATTGCCTGAATTTCCGGCCCGAGGAACGCAGCCGTTTCGCTGATTTGCGTGAGCAAATTCTGCAGCTGCCCCATGCGGGTCAGGTATTCGGCGTTCGCGCTATCTTCGGCCAACTGGAGCGACGCGAAGTGATAGACGCGCTCAACTTTGCCATCGAGCGCCTTCTCGAACTCAAGACACTCCGCGAGCGTCGCTGCGGATTCGCCGAGCCGGCCCTTCCACGCGACAATGTTCGGATAGGTCGCCTGAATCCACGCGAAATCCTCGTGCCATTTGTCGACCGTAGCGAAGAGATGCGTCAGGTCCCATTTGTCTGAATCCGGAAGTTCGGCGCGCGTCGGTGTCTTTTGTTCCTCCATGAGGTGCGAACCATACACAATCCGCGCACAGCGCGAACACGGATGACGAGCGGCTTACGCGGGAATTTTCCGCACCAGCTGCTGCAAGGTGATCCGCCGCAGATGCGCGCGCACCGCTTCCTCGGTGCTCTCGGCCACGCTGCTCATGATCTCCTTCATGTGGCAACTGACATCGCAATGCCGCAGCGCCTTGCGTTGGTTCACCGCAATGACCGGCCGCGGCTCGACCGCGTCGTAGATTTCTACAAGCGAGATATCCGCGGGCTTCTTCACCAATCTTGCGCCGCCATGCTTGCCGGCATACGTCTCGATCAGCTTCGCGCGACGCAGCGCGAGGAGGAGCCGCCGCACGACCACGGGATTGGTGTTCACGCTCGCGGCGAGGGTCTGCGAATCCATTAGCTCACCGCGAAAAGCGAGCGCGGTCATGATGTGAACGGCGAAAGTAAATTGCTGGTTGACCATGTCGCTAAACTGTAATTGTGTTCATTACAATTAAGAACTGCAATCAAATCCTCATCACTTTATAACATGGCAAAAATAGCCCTTATCACCGGAGCCAACAAAGGCATCGGTCTCGAAACCGCCCGCCAATTGGGCCAGCAGGGAATCTCGGTCCTCCTGGGCGCGCGTGACCTCGCCAAAGGCGAACGCGCAGCTGAGGAGCTGCGCAAGGAGGGCATCGAAGCCCGCGCGGTGGAGATCGACGTCAGCAAGTCGGCCAGCATCCGTAAAGCCGCCGACCAGATCGAGCGCGAGTTCGGCCGGCTCGATATTTTGATCAACAACGCCGGCGTGATGTTTGACGACGAGAGCAGGAAGGTGAGCGAGCAATCGATGGCCGAATGGCGGCAGACCTTCGAAACCAATGTCTTCGGGCTGATCGAGACGACACAGACTTTCCTGCCGTTGCTGCGCAAGAGCGAGGCCGGCCGTATCGTGAATCTTTCCAGCATCCTCGGCTCCATCCATTATCACGCGACGCCGGGCTCGCCGACTTACGACCACAAGGTGCCCGCCTACAATGTTTCAAAGTCCGCTGTGAATGCTTACACCGTCCAGCTCGCCTACGAGTTGAAGGACACGAACATCAAGGTCAACGCCGCTCATCCGGGTTGGGTGAAGACCGAAATGGGCGGCGCCGGTGCAACCATGGAGTTGCCGGAAGGTGCGAAGACCAGTGTCGCGCTGGCGACAATTGGTCCAGATGGGCCGAATGGAACCTTCACTCACCTGGGAGAAACGTTGCCGTGGTAAAGTCGCTCGTCGAAGCCAGGCCTAACGAATCGTTGTCGCCGGCCTCGCAGCCCAGCCGCGCGAACGATGAGCAGCTGCTCGACTCGTATTCGAAGACGATCGCCGCGGTCGTTCATCGCGTGGCACCGAGCGTGGTCAATATTCGCGTGGTTAGCGCGGACGGCCGGTCCGGGGGCGGCTCGGGGTTCCTGATCACACGCGACGGATTTATCCTAACGAATAGTCACGTGGTGCGGGGTGCGCGTGAGCTCGAAGTGACGCTGCAGGATGCACGCGTTTATTCAGCGCGCTTGATCGGCACCGATCCAGACACCGATCTCGGCGTGATCCGGATCGACGCGCCCGATCTGCAGCATGCTCGCTTCGCGGATTCGTCCACGATCCGCGTTGGACAGATCGCGGTCGCGGTTGGTTCGCCGTATGGATTTCAGCAAACCGTCACCGCGGGAATCGTTAGTGCGCTCGGTCGTTCGATGCGAGCGGACTCCGGGCGACTGATGGACGAGATCATCCAGACCGATGCCGCGCTGAATCCCGGCAACTCCGGCGGTCCGCTCCTGAACAGCGCCGGCGAAGTCATCGGCGTGAACACGGCCGTGATCCTGCCGGCCCAGGGCATTTGTTTCGCCATCGCCAGCAACACCGCACATTTCGTGGCCGGTTGGTTGATCAAGGATGGCCGCATCCGCCGCAGCTCGATCGGCGTTGCCGGACAAAACGTACCGCTCCATCCGCGCGTGGTCCGCTTCCACCAACTGCCTAACGACCGCGGCGTGCTCGTGATGGAAGTGGAACCGGGAAGCCCCGCCGCCAGCGCCGGCGTGCAAAAAGGCGATACCATTGTCGGGTTCAAGGGCCAGCCCATCGCCACCATCGACGATCTGCACAAGCGCCTCGTCGCCTCGGAAATCGGCGCGCCGTCGCCGATCATGTTGCTCCGCGGCACCGAGAAACTCTTTCGCCTCGTCGTCCCGGCCGAGCTGCCACCTTTCGTTAGGCCAACCCAGCACCGCAAACCATGAACGAACCGATTAACATCAATCAAGCGAGCTTCGAGAAAGCCGTCCTCAATTCTCCCATTCCCGTCGTGGTCGACTTCTGGGCCGCATGGTGCGGTCCGTGCAAAATGATTGCGCCGGTGCTCAACGAGATCGCGAAGGAACAGGGCGACCGTTTCCGCATCGCGAAGGTGAACATCGACGACGATCCCGGTTTGCAGGCGCGCTTTAACATCCGGGGCGTGCCGACGCTCCTCTTCTTCCAGGGCGGACAATTGCGCGACCAGATTGTCGGCGTCGCGGCGAAGAAAGCGATCGTCGAAAAGCTCGAGCAACTCGCCGCTGCCTGACGAGCGCGGCGCGGCGTCTGCGACGAGTCAGCCTCCCTTTCGCTGGCCTACGCTCGACATGGCGTGGGTCAGCTCCAAGCCCAGATGATCGCGCAAGAATTCGTCCACCGTTATCCACTTCCCATCCACTTCGATGCGCTTCGACCAGGAACAAATCTTGAGCAAGCCGCGCCGCAGCTTCCTGATCTCAGCGGCGGCTGCCTCGATCGCGCGCTCGTTTTCCACCGCCTGGCTGATGTCCTGCATCTGGGAAATGAAGAAGCTTGGCTCGCCGCGCTCGTCATGCGCCAGCGACACGCTTAGGAGGACCCAGACGACTCCGCCGTCTTTGTGGAGATAGCGCTTCGGCATTTGATACGTCTGGATCTCGCCGAGCAGCATCTTCTCGACGTTGGCGACATCCAGATCCAGGTCGTCAGGATGCGTAATGTCCTGGAAGGTGCGCTGCAGCAGCTCGGCTTCCGTGTATCCGGTGATCCTGCAGAGCTTTTTGTTTACCTTTAGCCAGCGGCCATCTGGCGCGACCAAAGCCATGCCGATTGCGGCATGCTCAAAGGCGTTTTGGAAAAGCGAATCCGCCGGCGGAACAGGAGACGATTGAGAAGTTTCCACAACAGCTATACGCCGATGCTAGGATCAGGAGGCGCAAAAAGTCCACTTCTACCTGAAATCCGTAAAGCCTCCACGCGGCGCCGGCCGGCAGACAATCACACCTGCGCCTCGACCGCGCAGGGTGCTCAGGTCAGCGCAGCGCCTGTTCGATCGAAGTCGGGTCGTCGAGCAGAATCCACTCGACGATCGAAAGCGGCAGGCTGCCGTTCTTGATCAGGTCGTCGTGGAATTGGCCGAGCCGGAACTTTTCTCCCTGCTGGTCCCGATAACGGCCGAGCAAGTTCATGATCTGCCATTTGCCGGTGATGTACCAGATCTTCTGCGTCGGCTCCGAGGCCGCGCCGGCCGCTTCGCCCTCCGCGGCCTCGCGATCCAGCCCGCCCGCTTCCATGAAATATTTGACCGCCTGCTCAAACGTCCAGCGGCCGGTGTGCAGGTTCACGTCCACGCCGACACGCGCCGAGCGATAACGCGAGAGCCGCAAGATCTGGCCATGCGCCGCGGAGTTCTCAGCGTAGAGGCCGCTGCGGAGCAACATCTCTTCGCCGTAGAGCGCCCAACCTTCCACGAAAACGCCGTCGTCATTCTGCCGTCTGATCTCGTTAGGCAAATGATTCGCGATCGAGAGCTGGAGGAAATGCCCGGGGATTCCTTCGTGGCCCAGGATCGGGCGCGGGTCCTCGATCGCCGCGCGAATGTAGAAGTTCTTCGACTCCGGATTGTACGTCGGGATGAAATAGAAACCTGCGGGATCCTTGTCGTAAACGCCCGGCGGATTCATGAAGCCGCCCGGACTCGTCGGCTTGAACGCTTCCGGCAACTGCCGGATTTGGAACGGCCCAAGATAATCGGGAAGCGTGATCAGGTTGTGCTCCTTCAGGAAATTGATCATCTCCTGCTCGCGACTTTCGTACGCGCTGAGGAACGCGGCTTGATCCGGCGGGATGTTCTTGCTGCGGGCGGGATTGGGATCGGCCATCGCCGGATCCGGCAGAAGTGATTCCAGAGCGCGATAGCGGGCCAGCTCCACGCGGCCGATCATCTCCACCTGCGTCGCATCCAGCGGCAGAAGCAGGCCGTGCTTGAGGTAGTAGTTGTAGTTCGCTTCGCCCATCGGCGCGAAGTCGACCATCTTCGGCAGCCGCGCTTCGAGGTCGTCGGCAAATTGATGCAACGCCGCGATCGCCCCATCGCGCGCCTGGACTAACGAGTCCTTCTCCGCCGCCGGCAGATCGGTCGCCAGCGTCATCAGGCTCCCGGTGAAGAGCGAATCGATCGAGCGCGCCGATTGAATGGCGAGCTGCGCGTAAAGCTTCACCGGGCTCTTCAGGTTCCCGAGCCCCTGCTTCAACATTGCCGGCATCTGGCGCAGCCGGGCCGTCGCCGCGGCCGCGCGTTTTTGCGGCGCGTCGTATTCCTTTTTCAGCAACGAGAAGATGCCGTTGCTGCATTCGCCGACGTAAACCTGCGGATTCGTTTGCTCCGATTTCAGGATGCGATCGCCGAATTCGACGCGCTCCAGCTGCGCCCGGAACAGGATCCAATCGATGCGGTCCTCCTTTGCCCACGCGTCCGTCTTCATCGCGCGCACCTTCTCGAGCAACGTGCGGACGTACTGCGCGCGCTCCGCGACCTTCGCCGCCGAATAATCCGTCAGCCGATCATCCCACGTGTGCAGCCCGGCATCGCTGCTGCGCACCGGATAGTTTTCGTTGCGCCAGTTGTAGTAATCCTCCGCGAGTTTCCGCAACGCTGCCGCCTCCGCCGTCATGGTCGGGCTTCCTGGTTTACTTGGAGTTGCCTTCGAGATGAGCGCCTTGTTTGAGACATCCGGGCGGCGCTCCTCCGGCGGCGTCCGCTGAGCCAGTACCGTCCCAGTGAGAACACACCCGACCACAACAGCAGGAATAGGATTCACGGCGCGAATCCTATTCAGCCGGGCGTTCCGTGCGGAAGCGTAAACCGAGCGTGGTGGAATTCGCCTACTTCGCCGGCGCGGGAACCGGGATCACAAACTTCCCGTCCTTCTCTGCCACGAAACTCTCCGAGGAGCTCGACGAGCTGCCGTTGTCGTCCTTCGTCTCCACCGTGATCTTGAGCTTCTTGGTCGCCTTCAGCGGAAGCTTCATCTTTCCGCCCGGGCCATCCATGACCTCGCCCGCCTTCTTCGCGTCCTCCGTCGAGAGATCCACCAGCTCGATCTTCGAGATCTTCCCGCCCGCGCCCTCGGTGGCCATCATCTTGTAGAACTCGAGCGCCATCGGGTCCGCCCCCTGCGTGTAGAGGAACGACTCCAGCGTCGCCTTGTCGCCCGCTTCGTAGGCCGTCTTGTATTTGTCGCAGAAAGCTTTCTCTTCCGCCGGACCGGCGAGAAGTGCGCTCGGCAGGAGCGAGGCGGCGAGAATGAGGGAGAGGGCGAGGGAGCGGAGTTTCATAGGGTGGGGATCTGGCCGCGGCGCGCGAGCCGGATTCATTCCGGATAACTGCCGCGTATTCAGGTGTTAATGTCGTCCGGTCGAGCAGGGCAAGCCAATTCGTTAGGCCACATCCCGCATAGAGCGAACCGCCCCGGCCGAAGCGGCAAAATCATCCTCGCAAACCGTCCCGCCACCCATTAGATAACCGGCCCACATGTCCGCTGCTTCCCAGCCTGTTTCAGTCGTCACCGGTGGCGCCGGTTTCCTCGGTTCGCACCTCACCGATCGCCTCCTCGCGGAAGGGCACAAGGTCATCGCCATCGATAACCTCGTCACCGGCAATCTCGCCAACATCGAGCACCTCTCCGGCAACGAGGATTACCGCTTCGTGAAACACAACGTCTCGAACTTTATCTTCCTCCCCGAAGAGAAGCTCGACTACGTCTTCCACTTCGCCTCGCCCGCCAGCCCCATCGATTACCTCGAGCTCCCCATTCCCACCCTTAAGGTCGGAGCGCTCGGCACCCACAACACCCTCGGCCTGGCCAAGGCCAAAGGCGCCGCCTTCCTCCTCGCCTCCACCTCCGAGTGCTACGGCGACCCGCTCGTCCATCCGCAGAAGGAAGATTACTGGGGCAACGTGAACCCCATCGGCCCCCGCGGCGTTTACGATGAGGCCAAGCGTTTCGCCGAAGCCATGACCATGGCCTACCACCGCTATCACGGCATGGACACGAAGATCGTCCGCATCTTCAACACTTACGGCCCCCGCATGCGCCTGCGCGATGGCCGCGTCGTTCCCGCCTTCATCGGCGAAGCGCTCACCGGCGAGCCCATCACCGTCTTCGGCGACGGCTCCCAGACCCGCTCCTTCTGCTACGTCTCCGATCTCATCGACGGCATCTTCCGGCTCTCGCAGTCCGACTTCCACGAGCCGGTCAACATCGGCAACCCCCGCGAGATGACGATCAAGGAGTTCGCCGAGAAGATTCAGCAGATCATCGGCGGGAACTCCGAGATCGTTTACAAGCCGCTCCCCGTCGACGACCCCAAGGTGCGGCAACCCGACATCACCCGCGCGAAGAAAGTGCTCGGCTGGGAACCGCGCGTGCCGTTTGAAGAAGGGATCGTGCAGACGATCGAGTACTTCCGCGGCTGCATCGAGCGCGGGATGTTCGGGGAGCGCGCCGAGATCACTTGATGGGCGGCGCGAATTTCTTCAAGACTCGCGCCGAGCCAGATTTCCCCGCGATGATTTTCCCCCTGAGCGCCGCCCATGGTCGCGTCGACCCGTATCGTTAGTCTCAACGTCGGGTCGCAAACGGTCGGGCTGGCGGAGTTCCGGCCGCAGGCCAATGGCGGCATCGTCCTCGCCGGTTATCAGCTCCGCGAGATCCTCGCCGAAGCCGGCAACGAGCCGGTCCGCAACGCGCAGATCACTGCCGCGCTCCACGAGATGATGCGCGAGCTGCAGCTCAAACCGGCGCCGGTAAATTATTCAGTGCCCGCGCAATCCGTCTTCGCCCGCTTCGTTAAATTGCCCGCGGTCGAAGAAGAGAAGATCGAGCGCATCATCGCGTTCGAGGCACAGCAGAACGTACCGTTCCCGATCGAGGAAGTGGTCTGGGATTACCAGCTCGTCGGCACCGGCGCGGAGGAACAGATCCAGGTCGTGCTGGTCGCGATCAAGTCTGACCTCCTCGAGGGCGTGAACGCCGCCATCGAGGAAACCGGGTTGCGCACCGCCGTCGTCGACGTCGCGACCATGGCGCTCTACAACGCCTTTCGTTACAGCTACAGCGAGCTGACCGGCTGCTCGCTCCTGGTCGACCTCGGCTCGCGGACCACGAACCTGCTCTTTATCGAACCGGGGAAGATTTTCTCGCGCAGCGTGCCGATCGGCGGCAGCTCCATCTCCGCCGCCATTGCGAAGGAATTTGGCGAACCGCTCGGCGCTGCGGAATTCCGCAAGAAGCGCAACGGCTTTGTCCATCTCGGCGGCGCGTATGCGGAGCCAGCCGACGCGGATGTCGCGCGCGTCTCGAAGATCGTGCGCGGCACGATGACCCGCCTGCACGCGGAGCTGATGCGTTCCATCAGCCACTACCGCTCGCAGCAACAGGGGAATGCGCCGATGCGGATCTTCCTCTGCGGCGGCAGCGCGAGCATGCCGTATATGCGCGAATTCTTTCACGAGAAGTTCCAGCTGCCGATCGAGTTCTTCAATCCGCTGCGCAACGTCGCGGTTGCTGAAGGCGTGCCGACGGCGGAAGTCGCGCGCGAAGCTCACTTGTTAGGCGAATTGACTGGCCTGGCTCTGCGTCGTGCCGCGACCTGCCCGATGGAGTTGAACCTGCGGCCGCGAGCAGTCGTCCGCATTAAGAGCTCGCGCTATTCGGACGTTGTACCGGGTCAAACAGGAGTCGTCACCGGCGAGTTTCAGGGCGGCTTCTGCGTCGAAATAAACGGGGTGTTTCACGACGCGTTTGGCAAATCGCGAGTCGAGAAACGCACGCTTTGGTTTCGATGGAGTGAACTGGCTGGCCTAGCCTCCGAGCCACAACTAACTGGTGATGTGAAACAACATTCAGTAAAGCGGAGAAAGCGACGTGCGAATCAACGACCCAGAACAGCTTCAACGTGAGATTCGGTCGATGTACGGCTGCGAAGCACGACATGTCGAATCTATGCGCGTTGAACAAACCTACGCCGAGTGGCTTCCGTGGGAAGGTGTAGTCGAAGTCTTCGACCTGATCGATTTTCCCGCTGCGAAACGTTGTTATGCGTGGGGTTATCGAGAAAACACTCGCACAAGAGCCGCGATCGTTTTGGAAACACGTCTTATCACTTCCGCACAATCGGCTGTGGCTTTCGTGGTTGGCGCGAGGAATGGCACCAAACGGTGACCCTCGTTCAGCCGCCCCAAAGTATAGTTAGAGGGATGTCTGCATGACTACAAAAACACCCGACGAGAGTCTAACCCTCGCGGAACTCATGTTTCACGCTGAGCAGTTTTGCCTTCGTGTCGAAGCCGCCGTCGCAGATTGCGCGCCCCAGCCCGACGATGACGAAGAACTCCGATCGAAAATCGGCCAATGCCGGACCATTATCGCCCACCTCCAAGAGCTTTATGACCAAGACAAACTGACGATCAAGAATCCGTCGATCCGCGCCGACTTTCGGTTTCTCGTTATCTCGGTGCTTTGGGTCGCTTTCCGCGCGCGGCACGCAATGGACTTTCGGCTTTTCCGGAGGGTTGTATTGATTGAATCGGGATTCACTTATCTCCTAGCACAGCGCTAATCGCTGCGGTGATACTGCACCACGTACCAACCTGCAGCGGCCGCCAGCGGAAGGCAAAGTGGCCAAATCAAGCGCTTGGCAGGATGCGTATAAGTGCAGACGAGTATCGCTAACGCGTACAATATGGCGGCCGCACGAAGCACTCTGAGGTTCATTGGATCGGTTGATTATCGTTACGTCGAGGACGAGCCAAAGGGTTTGCTCGCCGCTGCTCATTCTGAGAAAAGCCGTCCCCGCGACAAGATTTGACGATGGACAGAAGAATTACCAGAACACTTGTGCGTCGCCTAGCATGGACTTGCCTTGCGACTTTCGCCGCGTTTATGCCGATAAAAGCGCGTGCGGGCGCCGAGCCTTCCGACGGAGGCCCTCCGGCTTATAGAACATTATCGACGGCAGAGGGTGACCAACGCCAACAAAGGTCGTTTGTGAACTTCGACATGATTCCGACGAGCAATGAAGCCGCTATTCCGGAGCCGGCGACAATCATGCTCCTTGGCTTCGGTGTACTCGTTTGCGCTCAACAATTCCGCAGACGGCGTTGATCTTCTCGCTCCCCGGTATATCGAGGGAAGTCGGGACTGGCTAATTCAATCCCAGTGACGTTAATGCCGCGTGACTGAGAAGGCACCGAAGGTTGATCTAGAAGGGAAAACGACGGGATTTCGAAAGGACGAAATTCTGTCATTGGCTGTAGGCCATCTTCAATTGGACCCAAGAACGCGCAGAGAGATCTCCGGTCTTAAGTCGATCCGGAGCCTGGTCGAAGCGTTCGATTCGCGCGCTAAATCCAAGAACTTGTCTGATGACGCCGCGGCGGAGATCAATGCTGTTCTGGGCGAACTGCGAAGTGCCCTTGGGCAAAGATTCATGGATTGGGATCGTTTTCGTCAGTCCCGACCTTCTCAAGCCGATCCGGCCGCAATTTATTTCGTAAGCCCGCGCCTGCAGCGGATCGCTCCTGCCGCCGGGCAAAAGAATCTAGAGGCCGCCCATCTAAGCCGAAGAGCGACCAACGCCTTGAACAAGCTAGGTATCCGCACACTCGCTCAACTCATCAAGCGCGCCCGCGCGGGTTTAACCAACTTGCGAAACATCGGTGCGTTGACTCGTGTGGAGATTACTGACGCTCTCGACGCGCTTTCCCGCGCTGCTGACGATACGGGCGCGGTGTCTTGGGTCCGCTATTGCCAATATCGAGGCTTTGAAATTCTTCCCCGCAGGAAACAAGCGTCCTGGGATGCGGCTCAGTTTGTTCGCGATCTTCCAACAGTCCTCGAACGAGCTATCGACAGTAGGCTTGGCGACAAGGCCGCCGTGGTGTTTCGAGAACACACCCTGCGAGGTGCCGGCGCGACGAGAACTCTTGCAGAGATTTCGAGGAGATGGGGAGAGACCGAGCAAGCGGGCAGCCTTCTAGAGAGAAACATCATCTCTCTTCTGCGCCGTGTTCTCTGCGACTCCGAGTATCCTGGATGCCGATTTCACATCCGTGAAGAATTTCTCCAGCCGTTTCACGTCTTGCGAGCGTCAGCCGAAGCTTGGAAAGGTCGCGTAATGACGCACGCGAATTGGGAATCTCTCCTGGACGCTGCGTGGGGATTATCTCGAACCGATGTCCGTCCCATCGAAGGCCTGTTGCTTACTTTATCGGGTGTTCGGCTTTTTATCGAACCGAAAGCATCAGCTGACCTCCGACCAAACCTTCCTACGAAAACAATGTCGCGGTCTAGCAGACGCGCGCTGGGATTGATCAAGCGCGCGCTCCGCCTTCACTATCCAAACGGCCTAGACAGTCAGCAGCTACAGGATCTTCTCAGATCTGAAGGAGATTACACAGCCGGGTCCCTCCCTGATCTCTCCGCTCTTATAGCTGCCGTCGATGGCGTAGAGCGCGTTCCAGAAACAGGAGTTTTTCGTATGAAGCTGCATTGTCTCCCGAGAGTGGCGGATCAATGCGAGCGACTACTTCGGGCGGCACGGGAACCGAAGCATCACAGAAGCTTGGAGGCAGCGATTGTGGAGGCCACGCAAAGAACATTCCTCCCAAGATCCGTGCTAGGCACCCTAAGTCACGATCGCAGGTTCGTGTCTGTCGGCCGTTCCGGGCTCTGGGCACTCGCGGAATGGAAGAATATCGAGACGCGCAGCGCGATCACAATCGCTGCGGACATCCTCCAGAAGAGTGAAAGACCCGTCAAAGGAAAAGCTCTGATCGCACTTGTCTCACGGGAGCGGGCGCGGCCAGTAAAGGTCAGTTCTCTGCGGTCGCAGATGGCGGCCGACCCTCGTTTTCAGAGGCTTGATGACGACGAATGGACGACGTCCGAAAAGCATCAATAATCGCAAGGTTTCTGCGTTCCGGGATAATTGGGCACTGGGCCGAGACACTAGCGACGCACCACCTTGTGGTACGAGACATTTCTTGGCATTCACGATCGCGATTTCGCTCGACCTGGGGGCTGCGACTGCCGCAAGAATCGAAGTCGCGTGAAATCGCTCCCTCGCCAGGCGAGAAACCTGGCTGATGCCGCCGCTTTGGCAGCGCGTGGTGAAACCGTGGGGAAAAACGGAAGCCTAACAAAGAAACTGAACTGCGGATGAGTGCAGCTCACCGCTTGCCCGTAACGTTCGATCCGCGCGGGCCTCGTAGCAGAACCGATTGGGCGGCCCGGGCCCCTTACTCATTTTGGCACGTGACATAGTAATCACCCTACCAACTATATTCTTCCTGGTCGCAACGCGAGCTCTCGACCTTTGGATTACCTTCCAGTTCAACCCGTCGCTCGATCGCGAAGCTAATCTGATCACCAGCATTTTTTGGGGGGGTGCGGGGGCCTTGATCACGGTCTCGACCGCGGAGGTGCTCGTCTTGTCGGTGGGACTGATGATTTTCTCTCGATTGGCGGGCCTAAGGCTCGAACATAACCCTCCCTTTGGATTTGGCGGTTTTGTTTGGCGGTGGATTGGAGAAGTGTTGGGGAGGCGCGACCGTTTCATTGAGTGGATGCCCGGACGCTCGCGGTGGCCGCATAGCGTGCAGGCGATCCGCTTTATGAGCCTTGCAGTCGCCTGGGCGGTAATCTTCGGAGGCGCGGCCTGCGTCATCGCGTGGCTTGCCGTAGAGGGAAGGACGAGCGCTGAGCTGCGAATGTGGATCACCGCCATACCACTCGGCCGCACGACCGCCATTCCCTATCTGCTGGCGCTGGCAGGCTTTGGCTTCGGAGCGGCTTTATTCTTCGCGGCTGAGTTCTTCCTACCAGAACGATAGGCTCGCCGACGCCTTTCATTTAACCTTTCGACATAGCCGGCCAGCCCCTCCTTGATCTCCTTGACTCCCCTCGGTTTCACCTTTGACTCGGCTTGGATTGCGGTGCGGAAAGCGATAGCCCTGGCGTATGCGTCCGCTTCAGAGCTATGCGTGAAGCAAAATGCCCGAGTCGTCATCCTCCCATTCTTTCGGTACGCAACGCAGTACCGCATACGCGGTGCGAATCGAGTGATACCCGGAACGGGCTCTTCAAGCCCTACCGCTTTCAGAATCTCCGGCGGGATCACGTTACGCCGGGGCGGCAGCGGCGGTATCGCATCCAACAATTGATCGCGAAAGCGGATCGCCTGCGCCAAGGTCTCATCGGAAGGAGGACCGAAGAAGGCGCGTCCGAATTCAATCCCTCCGCGTTGGACAACCACATGAAATCCGTGCGCGACGTACCGGATGTTCTTCAAGCTGTTGGCATCGGTATCTGCCTTCATCGGCTCAGTCATCGCATATATAGGGTGAGATAGAGAATGCAACGCTGCTTGTCGCACTTGGGAACCGGAGGGAGAAGCCTATTCTTCTCAGGTTTGATGGGGGCGGAATCAAACCTGGTAAGTGAAAGCAGGCAGAGTTTGCCTGCGGCGCGCGCGCCTGAATGGGGCGACCAGCAAGTGAAGTTAGTCGCCCTGCACGACGCGCCAATCGCAGCCCGAGCCGCTTTTGCAACACGACGCGGCGAGTGCTCGCTGCTACGAGGCGTGTTCGTCGGCTAACAAGGCGTGTTGCTTGCCGTACACGCCGTGCTCGCGCGGTCACAAGGCGAGTTCGTTGGCTTACAAGGCGTGCCGAAGCCGCGGCAAAGCGCGTTTCCTGTCTCGAGAGATGGCACTTGCCGCTTCACAAGCCGCGCTGCCTCAGTAATGAGGAGCGCTTGTTCTGCACGATTGGCGTGTTATTCGCGCAACTTGGATTTATTTCTTTCGAACACAAAGTAACTGGCATTGGTGCTGCTAATGTCTGTTGCCCAAGCGGACCTAACGGAACAAAACGACCAGTTAGGCGATCCGCGAAGTTAAACACAATTAAACGTTCAAAATGAAAGTTACATGCAGTAGAAAGTTCAACCGTTACACCGGTGGCAGATTAAGCGACTTTACCGGGGGAGTCATCGCTGGCCTGACGGCCGCGAGTGGCATCTATAAGAACCCGGAGCCAACCGTCGCCGCGTTGACTGCGCTGAAGGATGCCTACGATGCCGCGTTGCTGGCCTCGGTAAACCGAGGCCGCGTGGAGGTTGCAATCAAGAACCAGGCCGGCGAGGACTTGATCGCGGGATTGGAAGAAGAAGCGAGCTATGTGGACATGGCCTCGAAAGGCGACCTGCCCACGCTGCTCAAGAGCAACTTCTTGCCCGTGAGCACCAACCGCGCCCAGACGACGCTCGCCCAGGTGCAAGTTAAGGATGTGGTCAACGCGCAAAGCGGTGAGCTACGAGTGCGGGTCAAAGCGCAGCCGAACGCCAAGGCCTACGAAGGCCGCATCACGCGTGCGGGGAGTGAGTTCGGACCGAGCATCACCTTCGCCAGCTCACGGGACATCCTCTTCAAGGGATTGACCGCGGGAGTTAAGTACGTGGTGCAAGTCTGCGCCATCGGCGGCCTGACCGGCCGCAGCGACTGGAGCGATCCAGTCGAGCGTATGGCGATGTAATTGGTTGAGCACTCCCAAACGGGAGTCCGACGGTAGGGCGCGCAGTTGCCATAGCTGCGCGCCCTTTCTTTTTCTTTACGAAGTCAGAAACTGGGCCGCCGTAGCGCACACGGCCGATTCGTAGGTTATAACCCGCCTCAGCCCGTGCTGCGTCTGCAGCGATTGACATTCGTGAGCTGGACCCAGAAATCCACGATGCACAAAACGAAGCCCACAACGCATAGCCACACTAGGGCCGACTTGAGCACGAAAAAGGCGATGAGATGAACCGAGTCGATCAATATCCACCACCGCCACTCTCCCACTTCCTCCGGACCGGGAATGAGTTGTCCGAGAACGCCCCAAGCGACCGCTGCGCCGAGAAGGACACGGCTCCAGTAAAGAAAATCACCCAGTGTCGGGGAATAGCAGACGAAGCATGCAATGATGCCAAAACCAACAAGGAAGATAATGTCCACCAGGACAGGGAAGACTGCGGCGTCCCTTTGCACATACTCCAGCCAAAGGTGGTTTGCCGAGCCGGTGAGGAAGCGTAGGAAAAGCAGCACGGCAATAAGGAACAAGAGCGTCTTCTGGGGCGCGAGATCCCCAGGCGCGTTTAGTAGATGCGACAAGCCAAATCCGATGAGGGCGGCGAAGAAACTGGTGATTGCGCGAACTGTGGCATCGTAGGGTTGCATGTTAACGGGGGCTACTCTCGTGGCGGTTTGGGTTTTCGGGATCGGACATCGCAGCGGGAGTTACGGCGTGATCCGAGAACGTGCACGCGCCCTTTGTAGGATCGGAGCGCTGTGATTGGAAGCGATTTCAACCCGTTCTCAACGCGGGCAGCGCTGCCGTATTGCCACGGTTGGTTCATAGGGTTCGCCGTTGCCACTTACCCCGGCACATTCTCGCATCCCGCCTGGGCCGCACTGCTTTGGACTTAAGTTTCCGGCGTTTCTGGGCCCGTTTTGGCCAAACCACTTCTGCATCGGTTAGCCTCTGACGGACAGCCGACTGAAGCTAAGGCGCGCCGCATGCGTATGACGAAGATCGCGAGTGAATTGGTCCGATTTTGGTCTGTTCGTGGTGTGCAAAGGCGAACCAAATCCCGGAGTTTGACTCGTGCAGCTCCCGACGAATCGGTTTCACGTGGGGATCTGGCAAACGCAGCCAAGGATTGACGCACGCAATCTGCTTAGTCATTACGTTCGCTATCTCTGATGGTCCGTCAGTCGGGCCGGCGACAGCGATTTTTTTCCCATGCCCATCATCGGAATCACTGGCGGTATCGCCACGGGTAAGACTGCGTTCTGCGCGGCGTTGCGCGCCCATGTGCCGGGCGGCATCTTTTTCAATGCCGATACCGCGGCGCGGCAGCTCACGGATCATGACCCGGAGGTGCAGAGGGAGATCGTCGCCGCTTTTGGCCCGGAGATTTATTCTGCCGAGGGGCACTTGAACCGGGACCGCCTTCGCACCATAGTATTCGCCGACCCGGGTAAGAAAGTCGTGCTGGAGCAGATTCTGCATCCGCGCATCCGGCGTCAGTGGGCCGTCCAAGCCGAGAGCCGGCAAGACTCCACGGAACCTTTTTTTGCCGACATACCTCTTCTCTATGAAACCGGTGGTGAATCCGTTTGCGAGCGCGTGGTCGTGGTCGCCTGCTCGCCGCATATCCAGCGGGAGCGTCTCATGATGCGCTCGTCGCTGAGCGCCGCGGAGGCGGAGGAGATGATCGCCGCGCAGATGCCGCTCTCGGAGAAGATCGCGCGGGCCGATCATGTGGTCTGGAACAATGGGACCGGCGACACCCTGCGGGAGCAGGCGGAGCTGCTGGCGAAACTTTGGCAGGGATGATGATGGACGAGAACGTTGCGACAACTACAGCGGAAGCCGACGCGCCGCCGGAAGCAAACCGGCCGCCCTTTCCGGAACTGGACCTGAACAAGCTCCAGGCCATGCCGCCGGCGGCGCTGGATGAGCTTTGCCGGCAGTGCGATGTGCGGGTGCATCCGGGGCGGACGCGGCATCAACACATCCTCGACCTGGTGCGGGCGGCGTTAAGCCGGGGTGGCCGAGTGACGGTGGAAGGCTTCTTCGATCAAGTGGCGGAGGTGTTCGGCGTGCTGCGTTATCCGGCCCTAAACTTCCTGCCGGTGGCGGAGGATGTGGGTGTGCCGCGGGGGACGGTGCAGCGTTTCCATTTTCGCCCGGGGCAACTGATCACGGGGACGTTGCGGCTGCCGCGCGAGCGGGAGAAGACGCTCATGCTCGATGAAGTGCTGACGGTGGAAGGCCGGCCGGCGGCGGAGTGGCAGGAGCCGACGGCGTTCGACAGCCTGACGCCGCTTTATCCGGAGGGCCGGATCATTCTCGAGAACATGAAGGACGGATCGATCAGCGCGCGCGCGGTCGATTTGCTGACGCCGCTGGGGAAGGGGCAGCGCGGGTTGATCGTGGCTGCGCCGCGGGTGGGCAAGACCATTCTCTTGAAGGAAATCGCGAAGGCGATCCGGCTGAATCATCCCGAGATCGTGCTCATCATTTTGCTGGTGGACGAGCGGCCGGAGGAGGTGACCGATCTGCAACGCGAGGTCGATTGCCAGATCTACAATTCGACCTTCGACGAGAACTCGGTGCGCCATGTGCAGGTGGCGGAGCTGGTGCTGGAGCGGGCCAAGCGGCTGGTGGAGCAGGGGAAGGATGTGGTCATCCTGCTCGACAGCATCACGCGGCTGGCCCGCGGCTATAATTCACTGCAGGGCAACAAGGGCCGGACCATGTCGGGCGGAGTGGAATCGAAGGCGCTGCTCAAGCCGAAGAAGTTTTTTGGTTCCGCGCGCAACGCGGAGGAAGGCGGCAGCCTGACCATCCTGGCCACGGCGCTGGTCGATACCGGCAGCAAAATGGACCAGGTGATCTTCGAGGAATTCAAGGGCACAGGGAACATGGAGCTGCACCTCGACCGCTCGTTAGTCGAGAAGCGGCTCTATCCGGCGATTCACGTGCAGCAGTCGGCCACGCGGCGCGAAGAGTTGCTTTATCATCCGGAGGAATGGGAGCGCGTGAAAGTGTTGCGCAAGGTGATGGCCGCGCTGCCGCCGATTGAGGCGATGGAAATGTTGATCGGGAATTTGCAGGCGACGAAGAGCAACGCCGAGTTGCTGCTGGCGGGGTTACGGTGATCACATCCGACGCCGCTCTCGCGGAAATGGTGCCGCTGCTGGAAACGGTCGACCGCGTGGCGGTCGATACCGAAGCCGACAGCCTGCACTGTTATTTCGAGAAGCTGTGTCTCGTGCAGCTCAGTTTTGCGGGGCAGGATTTTCTGGTCGATCCGCTGGCCGGTTTCGATCTGTCGCCGCTGGCGGCCGCGCTGACCGGAAAAGAGATCGTGCTGCAGGGCGCGGACTTTGATCTGCGTTTGCTGCGCCGCGCGATGAACTTCACCGCGACGAAAATCTTCGACACCGTGATCGCGGCGCGCTTGCTGGGCATCCGCGAGTTTAGCCTCGCCGCGTTGGTCGAGCGTTACTTCGGAGTGAAGCTGACCAAAGGCTCGCAGAAGGCGAACTGGGCGCAGCGGCCGTTGCCCAAGCAGATGGCGGATTACGCGGTGAACGACACGCATTATCTCCTCCCGCTGGCTGAGAAAATGGAAGCGGAGCTGCGGGAGAAGAATCGCTACGAATGGTTTGAGCAATCGTGCGAGCGCGTGCTGGCCCAGGCCGGCGTGGAGCGCGTGCGCGATGAGGAGGAAGCATGGCGGATCAGCGGCTCAGGCACGTTGTCGGGACGCGCGTCGGCCATCTTGCGTGCGCTCTGGCATTGGCGCGACCGCGAGGCGCAGGCGGCCGATCGTCCGCCGTTTCACATTTTGCAGAACCATCTGCTCTTGCAGGCGGCGCAGGATTACGACGCCGGGCAGGTGCCGCAGTTCCGCCACTTCAGTCAGCGGCGGCGGCGCGGTTTTCACCAGGCGGCGCAGAGCGCGCTCAGCTTGCCGGAATCGGAATGGCCACCACGGCGTCCGCGCCGGCCGGGCGTGCGGCCCACCCAAAGCATGGAGCGCGCGGCGGAGAATCTGCGGAAGCGGCGCGACGTGATCGCGGAGCAACTGGGGCTGGAGCCATCCTTCATCGCGCCGCGCGCGACGGTGGAATCGATCGCCATGGACCAGACCCGGAGCGAGACGCTGCTCGTGCCGTGGCAGCGCGGTTTGCTCGAAGTCTAACGACTCCGGCGTGGCTCCCTTCGCAGTTCTGCGCGCATTTTTGTCGGTGCACTGAGACCGATAACTGCTTGACGCTCCAAGTATGAGGCGGCATCAGTGGCAGACTTTGAACCGCCCAAGCGCTAACCCGAAGGGGATCGGGTCCAGACTTTTTCCAGCGGTGGTGCTGGCTGCGGTCATCGTAGCCGTGGCTCCGGCCATGGCCCAAAACCCGAGCCGCGCGGTCGATCGCGCGCAGCTGCTGCGGAATGAACCGGGCCTGCGCGACGACAACAACCAGGCGACCGGTTCCGATCAGGGGCAGATCGAGCCGAGCCCGAACGATCCTGATCTGGGCAAGCAGATGATCCTGAAGCGGCAGGACACCTACCAGCCGTTCACCGTCACCGCCAGCCTGCCGCTTTACTACACGTCGAATGTCGCGCTGACGCCGCGCGCGGTGCAGGATGACGTGATCTTCGCGCCGTCGGTTGGCTTCAGTTACGTGCCGCGGATTTCGCAGACGCTTTACGCCACCTTCTTTGTGGGGCAGCAGCAGTTCTTCTACAGCGACTTCGACGAGCTGGATTTCGGGAGCTTCGATGCGCGCGCGGGCATCACCTACCTCGTCCCGCAATGGCACGATCTTTCGCTCAGCGCCGTCTATGCGTATAACCGCCTAACGAGCGATACCTCGTTCGACGAATTCTTTTCCAGTCACGGCATCATCCTGAGCGCGGAAGTGCCATTCCACATCGGGCGCGCGCAGCAGATCTCGGTGGGCGTGGACGCGAACCTGAATATCCATGCGGAACCGTCGCTGCCGGGTCGTCATGATTTCGACTTTTACGTCGCCTACACGGCGAACCTGACCCGCGCCTTGAGCCTGAATGCGATCGGCCGGTTCTCGGTTCGCGATTACACGGACGACAGCCGAACGGACGTGGCCGAGACGATCTCGTTAGGCGCGACCTACCACTTCAATCCGTGGTTCAGCGTCCTCGCGACCACGACGTATTCGAACAGCGATTCGAGCCGCGACATCTTCGACTACGATGTCTTCAATGGTGGTGGCGCGCTGACTTTCGCCTACCGCTTCTAAGGGATGGCGGCGCCGGCAGCTCGCCTAGCTTCCGTGCGTTTGTCGATCGGGCTGCTGGCGGTTGCGGTGTGTCTTTCGTTTCCGTCGCGAACGGAAGCCGCGACTGCGAACGGGGCGCGAGTCACGCGGGTGGTGCGGGACGTTAAGGTCGTCGCGCCGGATCGATCATCGCGTGCCGCTTCCATGAACGAGCGGATCGTTGCGGGCGCGACGGTGCAGACGGGCGTCGATTCGCAGACTGAGCTGAGCTTCGACGACCAGACCTTGGCGCGGCTCGCCGCTAAGACCGCGTTCACTTTCGGAGCGAATCCGAACCAGATGGATCTCCGCAATGGAGCGATGCTGGTGCGCGCGCCGGCCCACGGCCGTAGCGTGCAGATTCGCACGGCAAACGCGACGGTCGCGGTCAACGGCACGACATCTTTTCTCGAACACAACGCCGGCAAATATCTCAAGCTGGTGGTGCTGCAGGGGACCGCGCGCGTGTTCCTGCCGGCGCACCTCGGCGAGTCGGTGCTGGTGAAAGAAGGACAACTGCTCCTGTTCCGTCTCGGCCCGAAACTGACGTCGCTGTCGGGTCCGGTCGATGTCGATATCGAGCGGATGCTGACGACGTCGAGCCTGATCAAAGGATGGCCGCCGCTCGGAACCGAGGCCGCGATCAATCAGCGCATCGCCGAGCAAAAAAAGCGGAAGGCGAAGGGCGGCTTGGTCGACACGAACCTGGTCATCAACGGCCGCGGCACGGTGGTTTCGTTAGTCGAGCAGGATGAGGCAGGGACAACGGCGTCACCGGCGACCAGTCCGAGCCCGACGCCGAAGGCCCGCTCACGGTGAGCGGCCGCTCGCCGGAGCTGTTCGGCGGGTCCATTTTTCCGCCAGAGTGCGACAAAACAATCGACCCGTGGTTTCACCTCCGATAACCTTCGCCACTCACATGATGACCACATCACTTCGCGCACTCGGGAGAAAGATCGCAGCGGTTGGGCTTGGCCTGAGCGGGCTCGGGATGGCGATGCTCTCGTTAGGCGCGGCGGAATTGCGCGAGGGTCGCGTGACTCAGATTTATAACGACGTGAAGCTGCTGCCGAGCGAAGCGGCGGCCCGCCAGGCGGCGGTGAACGACTTGGTGCGTTCCGGCACGGCCGTGCGCACGGGAGTGGATTCGCGCTCCGAGCTGACCTTCCAGGATCTGACGATCGCGCGGCTGGGCGCGAACTCGATCTTCACGGTGGACGGCGGCACGCGGACCATCAATCTCGATAACGGCGCCATCCTTTTGCGCGTCCCGAAAGATTCGGGCGGCGCCAAGATTTCGACGGCGGCGGTGACGGCTGCGATCACCGGCACCACGATCATGGCCGAGTATCACCGCGATCTGTACAAGTTCGTGATGCTCGAGGGCACCGCGAAGATCTGCCGCGTGCGCGAGTTTCGCGCGAAAGGCGCGCCCCCTTTGACCGACGAAGAGCGCCGGCGCCGGACGGAAGATTGCGTGGAGCTGCGCGCCGGCCAGATGCTGAGCGGTCGACCGGGTGAGCCGTTAGGCCAACCCGAGGAAGTTGACCTGCGTTTGCTCACTTCGACCTCGCAATTGATCCAGGGTTTCGGGCCGCTCGGCAGTGAAGACTTAATCGCAGCAGCGATCGCGGCCCAGCAGGGGACGCAGCTCGTCTCAAATAACGTGCAGGACCCAACCGGCCTCGATGCGCGCGATCAGAGCGCGGCCACGAGTTCACCAACCCCGTCGCCTACACCGCAGCCTTCGGTGACGCCGACTCCGAGCCCCACGGCGACTCCAACCCCAACCGTTACGCCGAGCCCATCACCGAGCGTGACGCCAAGCCCGTCGCCGTCCGCCAGTCCAACGCCGTCGCCATCGCCGGGCACGAGCCCGACTCCGCAGAAATTCGGAACGCCTCCGACCATCACCTCGCCGAATCTTTCGGTGATCGATGGTGGCACGGTGATCAACACTGATCCGACGATCACGCGCAACGGAGAGACAGGCTTTGGGCGGTGGTATCAGGCCACTCCGGCTGATGGAACTCCGTCGAACTATTTCTTCGGCAGCACCTCGACCTTCGATCAACACAGCGGATTCGACGAACTTATCCTGGACGCTGACGCTTTCCCGATCGCCACATTCAAGTTCTCGACGCTCCGGATTCTGGATGACCCGACCATCATTACCGAAGGCGGTGGCGCGACCAGCCTCGCCTTGATCGCGGTGGGCGAGATTGCGTCCGACATCGGCGGCGGCGGCGAAGGCAGTGTCACGCATGTCCTCACGTTTGCCGGCATCGATCGTCTGCTCCTCGCGACGGTGAACGGCTCAATCCTGCTCCTGCCGGACATTACTTTCTCCGGCATCGAGCATCTCTTCTTCTATGCGCGCGGAAGCAGTTCGAACTTGCTGCTCGCGGCCGACATTTTTGGTTCGGATGAAGTGCTGGCCTACGCCGAGCACAACGTCTCCGTCGACAGCGCGATCGAGGCGGACTCGTTTCGCGCCTTTGCGGGGAGCGACTTCAACTACAACTCCGGGAGCGTCCACGCGAATCGCTTCGACATCACCGCCGGCGGCACGCTCGAGTTTGATACCGCCGCGTTCGTCTCGTTAGGCAAAGGGACGGCAAACCTCGTGCACCTGTTCGGCGACACGGTGAATATTTTTGTGGGCGAATCCTCCGGCGCGATGGGCGATGCGCTCGACGTATCGGTGCACGGCAGCACCGCCATCAACCTCCTCGCGGACGAGCCGGTGACGCTCCAGTTCAATCCGGACGCGCAACCGTCCTTTGTGGCCGGCGCTGGTGGCATCCACGCCGCGAACATCGACTTCCTCGGCAACAACATGATGCTGACCTCGGGCGGCGACATCGAGATCAACAGCTTCGACGTGCCCACGGTCGATGGCGGCCGCACTCTTTCGGGCACGATCGTGGCGCTCGGTGCGTTCACTGCGCACGCGAATGTTTTGCTCAGCGATCTGACGGCCGGAACGAGCATCCTGATCGGGGGCGACATCCTCGCCAGCACGATCACCGCAGGCACCACGATCGATGTCGGCGGGCAACTGTCGGCCTTCGATCGTGTGAACGCGGGGGGCGACATCTCGGCGGACACCGTGGCTGTGCCGAATCTCACGACACCGGGAATTTTGTTTGCCGGCGCGGGCGGCATTCATCCCTTCGTGGTGACATTCGAGGACCAGATGAATCCTCCGCCTGATCCGGGTGACGGCGCGAATCTCCAGCACACTTTTGACGTCGACACGATCGCCTCTCCAAACGGCATCGACTTTAGCGGCAATCAATTTCACGGGATCAGCGGCCTCTCCTCCGGCGGACGCCTAACGATCAATGCGAACACGATCCGCTTCGACGCGGAGGTCGGGATCGGCGACGTGAACTTCAACGGCGCGGACGCGCTCGCCTTCGATGAGGCGAGCCCGGTTCACGGCCGCGATGGCGGCACGTTTATCGTCAACACCGTCGGCGACATCTATGTCGGTGCCCAAATCATGGCGACCACCGGGTTGAATGATCCGGGCAATCCCGATGCGTTCTTCGGCGGAAGGGGAGGGACGGTCACCTTGGATTCAGCCGATGGAATGGTCACGGTTCAGAACCGCATCCTCGTTTCGTCGGATGATGCGGCCGACCAGCCCGACGGCAGTTTTCCCGTGCGGGAAAGCGCCAGCGGCGGCTTCATCAACATCCACAGCGGTCTTACCTCCGGAAGCGCGATCATGCTCGGGCCGGATTCATCGCTCCTCTCTTTCCTGAACGACGACGCGCCGGGGCCGGGCGGCACCATCTCGGTTATCTCGGAAGGCGGCGACATTGCGGCCAACGGCACCATCACCGCCGAGCGCGGCACGATCATCATCTCGAACGGCGGCATCCCAATGATTGGGCCGACGGCGCCGTCGGGCGGCAGCAATGTCACGCTGGACGGCGCATTCCTGCGCGCGGAAACGCTTAACGTTTTCTCGACCGGCGATCTGAACGTTGGCCTAACGAATCCTACGGGCATCGGCGCCGTCAGCATCAACCTGGAAGCGCTCAACATTTTGAACGGCGGCATTTTTGTGTCCGGCGGCGGAGAAGCGGGTGACGTCACGGCGGTCGACTCGCGGGGCGACGTCAATCTCGTCGCGGGGAGCTCGATCTTCTTCGATTCGATCATGATCGGCCGTCGCAACGGCGGCGTCGGCTCCGGTGTAAACATCGGTGTGATCGCCGGCAACGATCTCAACGTGGCCAACCTCGTGGCGCTGCATACCGACGCGACCGACCTGAACAGCGGCGGCAACATCACCGTCAGCTCGGGCGGCAACATGGACTTCGGCGGGCCGGTCTTCCTCGCGACGGAATCAAGCGGAATGCCCGGCGACGGCGCGAGCATTGTTCTCTCCTCGGGCGGAACGCTGAGCGCCGGTCAACTGGAGGCGTCCGTCTTTCTCTCGGGCGTCAATGGCAGCGGTGGCAACATCGCTCTTGAGGTCAACGAGGATGCCACGATCGATGCCCTGTCGCTCAACATCGAGTTGGGCGGCGCAGCGAGCCTCGGTAACGGGGCGAACATCGATGCGCTGTTCCGGCAAAGCCTGACGGCCAACTCGCTCGATGCGCACATTCATCTCGGCGGCGCGATTAACCAGGGCGGCTCGATTCTGTTCGATGTCGCCAACGCGCTCACTCTGAACGGCGACGCGAACTTCACCATTTCGCTGCCACCCACCTTGCAGCATGCGGGTCCGTCGGGGCTGCCGCCGGTCGGAATCATCCAAGTCAATGCGGGCAGCATCCAGGTCGGCTTCGATGCCCCGGCGGGGACGATCGCCGGAACACTCAATGCCTACGTGGATGATTCAGGGTTCGGCATGCCGAGCGGCCTGATCAATTCCGTGTTCATCCATTCCGATGGTCCGATCACCGTCGCCAATCGCCTCAACGTGCTTGGTTCGGTCGATGCTGGTGGCAACATCACGGCCGAGACGATTTCCAGTACGGACGTCAGCTCCGACACGGCGATCATCGCGCTTAATGGCGGCGTCACGCGCTTCAGCGTTGCAGACGGTCCACCGCTTGATGTGATCCACCAATTGACTGCGCCAGTCGTCATGTCGCGCGGCGGGCTGAACTTCAACGGCGTCGATCTGGCGGAAGGCGTCGGCAGCAGCATCAACGGCGGATCACTCACGATTAATGCGAACTCCCTCTCGTTTGATGTCGAAATTGGCGACATCCGAGGTGACGCCACCTTCAATGCGGGCGCGAACACCAATGGTCATGGTGGCACCTTTATCGTCAACACCTCCGGCCCAATCCTGGTGAACTCGCCCATCGAAGCGACGACAGGATTGATCGCCGACACCGCGCCGCCGACGGGCGCCGGGGGCACGGTGAAGCTCAATTCCAGCGGCGACACCGTGACGGTTAACCGGCGCATCGAGGTTTCATCGAATGATCCGCAGAGCGGCCCGACGCCGCGACCGCCCTCGCGTCGCAGTGCGAGTGGAGGAACGATCAACGTCAGCAGCGGCAAAAAAGGGACGCAGGCGGGGCGCGTGGTGGCGATCGATGTCAGCAGCAGCGGACAACTGCTGTCGCTGCTCGCAGCAGCGCCAACTCCGCGGCCCGGCGGCAAGATCGTTATTAAAGCCACCGGCGCCGATAGCGACGTGCACATCGCCGGACGGGTCGAAGCGCAGGGCGGCCTGGTCGACATTCGTCACAACGGCGCGCGCGGCAACATTGACCTGAATGGCACCGTTCCCGGAAACGGCAGTCTCGGCACGCTGAACATCGCGGGCGACGTGGTGAAAGTCGCGGCGCTCGGCACCGACGGCGTGCTCAAGATTCAGGGGGGCACGATTTCCGCGGAAACGACGCTGCAGCTGTATGCGACCGGGTTTAACGGCGAGGTGCGGTTCATGGGCAACGTCAGCCTCAACGGCACGAGCGTGAAGAACATTGCCGGCAACTCCGTCCGGATCGACAACGGCGTGTTGGTGAACGTCGATCAGCGCGGAGGCCCCGCCAACATTTTCGTCAACAACGGTGCGACGGGCGCGCCAAACGCGTTCTACACCGGGTTCGGTGGCAACGGGCAAACCACCGGCACGTTTACTGGAGCCGGTGCGAATACTCCGCGCCCGTTGAATCAGGCGCCGCCGCTCGGCCCGCCGCCGGGCGGATAGCGGTCGCTGGAAATCCGATGCTCGTTGCCTAACGAGAGCAACGCGGAGCCGCTAACGACGCCGTGTGTCGTCGTCCAGATATCCTGCGCCGAGCGCAACACCGGCAATGAGCAACGCTCCCGCGGTCGCAAACGGCACCGGATCGAACGGAGCGGGCGGCAAAGCGCGCACGCCATCTTCATCCGTGCGCGCGGGCTCGTGCACGTAACGGCCGTGGCGCGGCGCGTGGAAACGCTGCGCGAATTCAGATAGTCGCGCGGGCAGATCTTCGCCCGACATGGGAATGCCATGGCCGCAGCCCACCACGCTCGGACGCAGGTCGGCTAGCTTTTGGACCGACGCTCCCGTCGCGTTCCAGTCGCAATTGAACGGAGCGCCGGCGCGCGCCAGCTCCTTGCGGCCTGTGACCAAACCTGTCCACGAATCCATATCCATGGTGGCGAAGGCATCGCCGGGGAGCATCGCGTGATCAGACGCGCGGAAGAGCGAGATGTGGCCGGGCGCGTGGCCCGGCGTGCTGATCCATTGCCAATCAGGTGCGCCCGGCACCGTGTGCGGCTCGAGTTCACGAAGCCGCGAACCGACGTCGATGGGCCGCGACCGCATGAAGCGCGAGAGAAATGCGATGGCGCCGCCAATCGTTGGGTCTGGCGGTGGATACGACGATTGCCCGCTGAGGTAAGGCCGCTCCAAGGCGTGCGCATAGATCGGCACATTCCAGATTTCCGCGAGCTGCAGAGCGGAGCCGGCGTGATCGAAGTGGCCGTGCGTCAGCACAATTGCTTCAGGCGCTTTGCCGGCGCCAAAGCGCGCTTCCGCTGCGGCCAGAATCTGGCTCGCGCGTCCAGGGATCCCCGCATCCACCAGCACCCACGGACTGCCCGCACGGCCGATGAAGTAAGCATTCACAAAACTGATCGGCAGCCAGCCGAGGTCGGGGGCAATTCGCTTGATCGAGGTCATGGCGGAAATGAAAGCGCCGCAGTGTCGGGACGTTACAATGCGCCTACGGAATTGTCACCGTCTCACCGGGTTTGAGTTTGGTCGCATCGCCGATCCTCTTGCCATCGCTGTCGCGGATCTTTTTCCAACCGGACGAGGACTTGTAGAACTTGCGCGAAATGGAATAAAGCGTGTCGCCGTCCTGCACCACATAAGTGCGCGGTGCTTTCTTGTCGCTCTTCGTCGCGCTCTCTTTTTCTCCCGACGCCCCGCCTCGCTTATCTTTCGTTAGGGCGGCAGTGCGCGCCGTCGCGACGCGATAATCCTCGAGTTGCTTGCGCATCTCGAGGTTCTCGTTCTTCAGGCGGTTGGCCTCGGCCCGCGAGAACACGGAGTCACCTGACAATGTGGTCACCAGGGCCAACTCATCGCGCTTGATGAACTCCTTCACCTCCGCGGCGTGGTTCCCGGTCGGCGAGAGAATCAGGTAGCGCTTCCAGTGGTGCATCGCGTTGACCGGTTCCTTCATCTTGTCGTCGTAGAGCAGGCCGAGCTTGTAATGGATATCCGCGGAGCGCGCTGTCCCATCGAGGGCGTCTTCATAGAGCGCGATCGCTTGCAGGAATTCGCCCGAGTTCGCTTTCGTGTCGGCATCCTTCAGTCGTTGCTTGGCCGGCGGCGTGGCGAGACGGTTGCAGCTCGCGCAGCAAAGCGTGAGCGCGACGGACATCGTCGCGATACGGCGCATCTGGACCGGGCGGAATTGAGCGGGAGACTTGTCAGGCGCGCGCATTGTTGCACCGTCCCTTAGCCATGATCTCGCGGAGCCTTCAATTATTTTTCATCGCGTTGCTGACCGGGGCGATGATCCGCACCGATGCCGCTGAGTTGAAGCCGGGCAGTGTCGCTTCGTTAACGTTCGAAGATGTCGACGGGAAGCACCTCTCGACCGCCGATGGTCACGTCACGATTATTACGGTGATCACGCGTGCCTTGGAACAGGAAGCGCACGCCGTCGCGCGGCAGGTGCCCGAGCGCTACAAAGGCGACCAGAAATATCGCTACATCACGCTGGTGAATTTCCAGGGGAAAATCCCCGGCGTGTTGCAGGGGGTGACGCGCGGCATGATCCGCCGCCGGCTCGATGCCGAGGCCAAGGACCTGAAGAGCGGTTACGAGCGCCGCAAGATCACGCACGAACCGCGCGACGATCTCTTTGTGATTCCGGATTTCGATGGGAGCGCAGTGAAGAAGCTGGGGCTCTCTCCGGAGTCAGGAGAGCTGGCCGTGTTCATTTTCAACGGCGCAGGGAAGCTGGTGCAGCGCTGGCACGAAGTGCCGCCGGACGACTCGTTAGCCAAGGCGATCGCAACCGCCGCGGAATAACGACGCCGCTAATAGCGCGGCACCGTGGGATCGATCTCGCGCGACCACGCATCGATCCCGCCAATGAGATTGGCTGCGTTGCGGTAGCCGGCCTGCTGCAAGAGCTGCACGGCATGCGCGCTTCGCATGCCGCTGTGGCAATGAATGACGACGTCGCCGTTTCGTGGAATTTCCTCCATGCGGTCGCGCAGTTGGCCTAGCGGAAGCAAGTGCGCGCCATCGATCCGCGCAATCTCGTATTCGTAATCCTCGCGCACATCGATCAACGTCAGCGGCTCGCCCGCGTCCATGCGACTCTTCAATTCCGTGACCGAGATTTCCGGAATCGTATCGGCTTCGTCCTGGGCTTCGTCCGCCGCGTGGCTCCCGCAGAAGAACTCGTAGTCGATCGGTTCCATGATGCTTGGGTGATCGCCGCAGACCGGACACTCAGGATCGCGCCGCAATTTGAACTCGCGGAACTTCATCTTGAGCGCATCGAAATGCAGGAGTCGCCCGAGCAGCGTTTCGCCCTGTCCGACGATCAGCTTGATCGCCTCGATCGCCTGCATCGTGCCGATGATTCCCGGCAGCACGCCGAGCACACCGGCTTCCGCGCAATTCGGAACGCTCCCGGCCGGCGGCGGCTCAGGAAAAAGACAGCGGTAACACGGGCCGCCCAGATGCGGACCGAACACCGTGGTTTGTCCATCAAACCGAAAGACCGAGCCGTAGATGTTTGGCTTGCGCGCCCACACGCAGACATCGCTCGACAGATAGCGCGTGGGAAAATTGTCGGAGCCGTCGACGACAATGTCGTAATCAGCCACAATCTCCTGCGCATTGTCGCTCGCGAAACGCGCCGGATGCAGTTGCACCTGCACGTTCGGATTCACCGCGGCGAGCCGATCACGCGCGGACTCGAGCTTGGGCCGGCCAACGTCGCTCGTGCCGTGGAGCAGTTGCCGTTGAAGGTTGGAAAGTTCCACCCGGTCGTTATCGACCAAGCCGAGCGTGCCCACGCCGGCCGCCGCGAGATACAACGCCGACGGCGAACCAAGTCCGCCCGCGCCAATGCAAAGAACGCGCGCCGCTTTCAGCCGCCGCTGTCCGGCAAGCGTCACCTCCGGCATAATGAGATGCCGCGAGTAGCGCGCGCGTTCGTCGTTGCTAAAATCGATCGCCGCTGCGCGCTCTGGATCGATGATGCTTGCGGTCATGACTGCACCAGCTCCCAGTTGATGCCGACGACGCGCTTCTCGGCAAAGCGCTTGAGCGACTTTGGGAACGCGAGATAGCGCGCGCCGGGTCGTTCGCAAAATTCCGGAATGCCGAAGTCCGTTCCGGCATCGCTTTGTTGAATGGTCATGACGCGATAATTCTTGATCAGGCTTTGCAAATGGCGGTCGGCTTTCGGTTTCATCCAGAGCGTATAGACCTCCGGTGCGCCAGCTTTCTCGACCACGTCGGTGAAGCGGATTGTTTTCACCTTGAGTAACTTCATCGCGCTCGTGCGTCAGCGCACCATCGCCGCAAAAGAAAAAGTCCGCCAGAGAGCTACGGCAAAGTGGATCAAACTACCGTTGCTGCATTCCTGCCCTGGCGGGGTTCGTAAGTCCGCAGTCCATAGTCCCTGACGGAGGCGCAACTTCCCGAATCCGCTGCGCAACGCAATCTCGTTTTCGTTGGCGGACCGTTCGTTGACACGGCGAAAGGCTTCTGATTCGCTCGCCCGCGTGAAATGGCTGCTGGTCTTCCTGCTCGCGCTGGCGGGCGCGTCCTGCACGACGCTGGAGAATCGGCGCGACCTCTACCGCGCCCCGCAGGAAGGCTATGAGGAGTGGTACCCCGAACCGCCGCCGACGCGCTTGCCGTCATTACCGCCAAGTGCGCCGGGCGTCAGGACGACGCACACTGAGCACAGCGTGGTCACCTCTTCGGAGGAATACGGGAAGTGAAGTAGGACAGCCGCCGCTTAGGCGAACGGCATGTTCAGCTTAATCCGCTGCGTGTCGGTTGTATCGACGACGGCAGACTTCGCCATGTGCCGCTTGCGCTTGGCGTTCTTCGACGAGAGCAAATGACGACGCGACGCGTGTGAGCGCATGACTTTCCCCGTCCCTGTGATCTTGAAGCGCTTCGAGACGGCCTTCCGTGTCTTGCTGCGCGCGATTGGCTTCGGCATAAGGCGCGGAAAATAGCGCGGTTTTGCCGGGAGACAACCGGTTTCCTGCCCGGCCTGTCGATCAACAAAGCTCTGGCTTAAGGGCGTGAAATCACGAAGTTTTCCCCAGCAATGGATACCAACGGCAAGGACCCGCGCGTCATCATCATCGGCGGCGGCTTTGGCGGGCTTGAGGCGGCCAAGATTCTCGGGAACAAGCCGGTCTGCGTGACGGTGATCGACCGCACCAACTACCACCTATTTCAGCCGCTGCTTTACCAGGTGGCGACCGCCGCGCTTTCGCCCGCCGACATCGCGGGGCCGATCCGCGGGATCATAAGTAAGTACGAGAACATGGACGTGATGCTGGCCGAGGTGAAATCCGTCGACGTCGCGGCCAAGAAGGTCATCACCACAGACCAGGAGGTGCCCTACGACTATCTGATTCTGGCGACCGGCTCGCGGCATTCCTATTTTGGAAACGATCAATGGGAGAAGCTCGCGCCCGGCCTCAAGAGCCTGGAAGACGCGGTTGAGATTCGGCGGCGGTTGCTGCTGGCGTTTGAGTACGCCGACAAACTGACCGATGACGCGGCGCGTCGCGCCGCGATGACGTTTGCGGTGATCGGCGGCGGACCTACCGGCGTCGAGATGGCGGGAGCGATTGCAGAGATTTCGCGGTTCACGCTGGCGAAGGATTTTCGGCACATCAATCCATCGGATGCGCGCGTCATTCTAATCGAGGGCGACGAGCGCGTGCTTTCCGGTTTTCCGCCGGATTTGTCTGCCAGTGCGCTTAAGCAATTACAGGATCTCGGCGTGGAAGTTATCACCGGCGTTCACGCGAAAAATCTCACCGAGACCGGGCTCGAAGTGAATGGCGAGATCATTCCGTGCCGAGTGAAGATATGGGCGGCCGGCAACACCGCTTCCGCCGTCGGCCGCACGCTCGGTGCGCCGGTCGATCGCGCCGGCCGCGTTATGGTGAACAGCGACCTCACGATTCCGGATCATCCCGAAGTGCAGGTGATCGGAGACCTCGCGCACTTTGAGGAGAAAGGGAAACTGCTCCCGGGCGTTTCGCCGGTCGCGATGCAACAGGGGCGCCACGCCGCGCGCAACGTGCTGGCGATGGTCGAGGGTCGGAAGCCACAGCGTTTCCATTATTGGGACAAGGGGAGCATGGCGACGATCGGTCGCAACAAAGCGGTGGCCGATTTGAACTTCGTTCACTTCAGCGGGTTTCCCGCGTGGCTCACGTGGCTGTTCGTGCACATCATTTTCCTGGTCGGCTTCCGGAATCGGCTCGCCGTTCTGTTCCAATGGGCGTGGGCTTACTTCACGTTCAACAAAGGCGCGCGCCTGATCACGCGGAACTTCCAAGCGGAACAGCGGCCGGTCGGTTGATTCGGGTTTTCGCCTAACGAGTCTTGGTCACGCGCACTTCGGGACGATAAGTGATCCGGACCAGGAGGTCGCCTCGTCCGCCGCGCGGCTTCGGCATGCCTTCGTTGGGAATGTGGATAATCTCGCCGCGCTTCACGCCAGCCGGAATCGGGACGCGTAGTAAACCGCCGGTGGGCCGCTCGAGCATTTCCGTGCCGCCGTGCGTGGCGCGCCGGCTGTCGATGCGCAAATCGCATCGGAGATCGGAGCCGCGCACCTTGAATCGAAATCCCGGCAGAACCTTGAGACGCAACTCGACGAACCCGCCGGCCATCGCTCCTGATCGCGGCAAACGAAACCGCGTGTTCGGCGCGGTTCCGGCCGGAACGCGGAGCTGGTAGCTTTCCGAGCCGCCGGGATTTGTCGGATCGCGCACTTCTATCGTCATCGTCGTGCCGCGCAGAAAATCTTCGATCCGCAGCCGCACCTCCTGTTGGACGTTGCGCTCGATCTTCCCGCTCGAACCTCGTGCAGCCGATCTGCTGGCGTCCCTGAGTTCCTGATCGTAGGCGCGCCGCCGCGCGGGATCGCTCAGGACTTCGTAGGCGGCATTGAGCGCCTGCGCCCGGACGCGCGCGCTCGCAGAGTTCCCATTCAAATCCGGATGGTAGCGCTTGGCCAAGGTTCGGTACGCCTGGCGCACGTCATCGCGCGTGCAATCGCGATCAAGGCCAAGCGTCGCGTAGTGGTCGGTGGTTTTCACGATTAGGCGTGGGTCGCTGCGCCGCTACCATCGCCAAGCAGAGGAGGCCGCGTGTTGCAAGTCCAAGTGAGTCTTTAGAATAGCTGAAATCGCTCGCATTACGCATAACAGGATTGATTCTGAAGGCGGTTTTTGCTACGCCATCCACCGACAAAACGGTGGCTCTCCCGCTGCCGCGAAGGAGCAATCACCTATGATGAACCCCTCAGAAGCCCCGGAACAAACCAGGGCTAACGGCAACGTCGACGAGGCGCAAAATGTGGACCGGATCCGCGACATTCTCTTCGGCCCGCAAATGCGCGATTACGACAGCCGCTTCCAGCGTCTGGAGGAGCGGCTCGCCCACGAAGCGAACAATTTGCGGTGGGACCTGCAGAAGCGTCTCGAGGCCTTGGAGGCATTTGCGCGCGGCGAAACCGACTCACTCGGCCAGCGCCTAACAAACGAGCACCAGGAGCGTTCGCAGGCGTTTGAGCGAGTGGCCCGGGACCTCGCGGAAACGGCGCGCCATTTTGAAGAAAGGATCTCGAATCTCGACGGCCAGCTGGCGAAAGAGATTCGGGATTTGCGCCAGCAAATGCTGGAGCACTCCAAGGCGCTCAGTGGCGAGATCAAGGAACAACACGACCAGCTACGGGCCGGTCTTGATCATGAAGCGAAGGAGATTCGCAGCGCCATGACCGGACGCGACGCGCTGGCCGAAATGTTTGGCGAGCTCTCGCTCCGATTGAAGAACCAGTTCCATCTGCCCGGCGTTCAGTAGCCTGACCAGTCCAAGCGCATGCGATTGGCCTGCCGACGTGCTCTGGCGACGCGGTGCGGCGAGCGCCGCAATGGCGCGCGATCCGTAACCAAACCCTCCAGCCGAAGAACTGCGTGATACCGCCTCGCACTCGCGTCACCACGCCTCAGCCCGACGATCAGTTGCAGGAGCTGCGCCGCTTGTTGCTCAGCCAGGAGCAGCGCGAGCTGAGCGAACTGCGGGAGCGCGTGGCCGACAAGCAGATGCGCGCGCGTGACATCGCGGGGGTGCTGCCGCAAGCAATCAAGCTGAGCCGGGCTCATGGTGGTGAGCTGGCGCGGTCGTTGCAGCCGGCGGTTGAGGGATCGGTGCGTGAATCGATCAACGCGAACCCCGGAATTTTCGTCGACGCGTTGCACCCGATACTCGGGCCGATGGTGCGACGTTCGATCGCGGAAAGTTTGCGCCGGCTCTTGCAGTCGTTGAACCAAACGCTCGAGCACACGTTTTCGTGGCGAGGGTTGCAGTGGCGCATCGAAGCATGGCGGACGGGCAAGAGCTTCGCGGAAGTCGTTATGCTGCGAAGCCTCGTCTATCGCGTGGAGCAGCTCTTCCTGGTCCATCGCGAAACGAGTCTGCCGCTGCTCCATGTCACTGCGGACAGTGCAGTGGCGCAGGATAGCGGAATGGTCGCGGGCATGCTGAGCGCGATTCAGGATTTCGCGCGCGATTCCTTCGCCGTGGGCGACGACGTGCACGACCTGGAGGAATTCCGCATCGGCGAGATGCAGGTTTGGATTGCCCCGGGAAAGCAGGCGTATCTCGCGGCAGTCATTCGCGGGAATCCGCCGCGGGAGCTGCGGACCACCCTCGAGGAAACGATCGACAGCGTTCATCTCCTGTACTCGACCGCGCTGGCAAAGTTCGATGGCGACGCGGCGGAATTCGAGCCCGTGCGGCCGGAGCTGGAGGCTTGCCTCCGCGCGCAATATCATGATGGCAAGAAGGCGGCAGGCCGACCGGTGCGCGCTTGGTTGGTGCTGTCTGCGCTCGCCGCGCTGCTCTTGATCGCGACTTTCTTTGCGACGCAAAGTTATCAGCGTTGGCAGGATTTTCTTGGGCGCTTGCGAGCTGAGCCGGGCATCGCGATCACGGATGCGAAACACCATTGGTTCAAGCGATCGCGCATCGAAGGGTTGCGCGATCCGCTGGCCGCGGAGGGAACCGCGGTGGCCAAGCAATCGGGGCTCGATCCGCAGCGCATTCGATTCAATTGGAAGGATTATCTGGCCCTCGATCCGGTCAGCGTGCGGCGGAGATTTGCCGAGCGTTTCGGCTACGCGAAAGGAACGAAGGTCGCGATCGAAGGAACGACCGCTGTCATTTCCGGCAACGCGCCGTTCGAATGGATCGAGCCCATTCGCCGGAACGGCACACAGGTCCCCGGCGTTACTGCGGTCGCCGAGCGAAATCTCAACGTCGTCTACGATCCATTTCTCACGCTGCAGCGTTTCAAAGCCGCTCATCCGCTGCCGCCCACGGTGAAAGCGGTCGTGACAAACGGCACGCTGACTCTCGCTGGAACAGCGCCGTATGAGTGGATCGCGCCGGTGCGCGAAGAAGCCGCGCGCATTCCCGGCATCACCGCGATCAACGGCGATGACCTGCAGGTTGAGTTCGATCCCGCGCTGGTGCAGGAACGTTTTCAGGCGCGCTTCGGCCTACCGGATTCGGTCACCGCGACGATGCAATCCGGACGCCTGGTTCTAACAGGCGAAGCTCCGCACGCGTGGCTCGATCGGGTGCGCCGCTCTGCGCTCGAAGTGCCGGGCGTGCGTGCGCTCGACGACCGCAAAGTGGAAGACATGGATCAGCGGAGCTTCCAGCAATCGAAATCAGTCATCGAAAGCGCCTACATTTATTTTCTCCTCAACAAGGACAACTTCGCGACGGAAGGATTCGCCGCTCTCTCGCGGCTCCCGGAAGAAATTCGTCGCTGCTTCGGCGCGGCGCAGCGCATGAATGTGCATGTGACTTTGGAGATTCGCGGTTATGCGGACGCGGTGGGAGCGGAAGCAGCCAACGTTGACCTGAGCCGCCGCCGCGCGGAAGCCGTCCGCAATTTCCTCGTCTCGTGCGGCCTGGACGGATCGATGCTGCAAACGCGCGCGATTGGAGCGCCCCCCGCTCCGATTCCGGGTGAGAAACCTCAGCCGGAACAGGCCGATCGGCGCGTCGCCTTCCGCGTGATCATTCAACCGACGCCACCGTGATCCAGAAAAAGGTGTGCATGATCGGGGCGTCAGGGGTGGGAAAGACGAGCCTGGTCGCGAAGTTCGTGCACAGCATTTTCTCGGAAAAATATCTGACCACGGTCGGGGTGAAGATCGACAAGAAGGCGGTGCAGGTCGGGCCGGAAGAGGTCACGCTGCTGATCTGGGATCTCTCCGGCGACGATGATTTTCAGCGTCTGCAAACTTCTTACCTGCGCGGGACGAGCGGCTACCTGCTCGTGGCGGATGGAACGCGCCGCGCCACCTTTGAGCAGGTGCAGGAGATTCAAACGCGAGTGTCGCAAGTGCTGCCGAAAGCCCCCTTCATCCTCGCGCTGAACAAGGCCGACCTCGCCCCGCAGTGGGAGGTGACGGAGTCGGATTTGGCGCGACTTGGCGGCGACCAATGGGTTACGATCCGGACGAGCGCGAAGGTGGGGAGCGGCGTTGAGGAAGCGTTTGGGGAACTCGCGCGCATGATGCTGGCCGCGCGCGAAGCAGTCTAACGAATCCAAGTAAGCCATGCCGCAGAGCGATTCCCCGGCCACAGCCGTGCTGCAATCGCTCGGCTTCGCGCTTCTCCTGCGGGAATCAGCGGGCGCCTTCAAACTAGCGGGCGGTGCCCCGGATTGGCTTTCGAGACTTTGGCCGGCCCTTGGGACGAAAGGAGGGATGCTCGATCCGGGCGTTTCGCCTTTCCTCGAAAATTTTCTGATCGACGCCGAAGAGTTCTGGAAGGATCCGACTCGCGACCGCATCACTTCTGGTGCGTGGATCGAGCAAGATTCGAAGGGCGAAAGCGTGCAGCTCGAAGCGACTGCGCTGAGCATTGATGGACAATCCGTGCTGTTGCTCGAGCGGCTCGGCGAAGCCTTCGAGACGAAGAAGTCGATGCTGCAAAAAGCCCGCGAGAACGTGATCGCGTATCAGCGGCTGAACTCGGAGATCCAGAAGAAGGAGATTTTGCTTCATTGCGTCGCGGAGGACATGACGGCGGCGCTGGCGAACATCATCACCTCGTTGCGGTTGCTCGAATTGGAAAACAGTTCACCCCGCGGCCGGCAACTTCTCGGGCTCGCTGCACGTGCCACCGAAGAGCAACAGGCGCTCATTCACAAAGTGCTGGCGGTTTTTGCCGATGACTTGAGCGGGCTCTTCGGAGCAAATGGCGGCGCAAAGCATCGCGCTGGAATCCGCACCGCGATGGCGAACGCAATGGAGGCGCTCCGGCCGCAGCTCGAGGAGAAACGAATTCGCCTGACGACACCAACGACCGCCAGCGCTGACGCCGCAGCGGCGCTCGCCCCTGCGCATCTGCAGCGCGTCATCACCAATCTTCTCGAGAACGCGCTCGAACAATGCAAACCCGCGGGTGAGATCGTGCTGGCTGCCGACGAGGAAGCGGACTCCATCGTCATTCGCGTCGAAGACGACGGTCCATCAGTCGAATCCGACGCGTGCGACAGCCTCTTCGCGAAGCTCGAACCGGCGGCGGCGTTCGCTGATCCGCGGCGCGTGCGGCTCCATTTCTGCCGCATGATCGTCGAGTCGGGCGGCGGCGAAATCGGGTGCCGTTCTCGTGGCGACATTGGCAACTCTTTCTGGATCCGACTCCCGAAAGTTTCCCCCGCGAAATGAAGGAAGTCGTCGTCGTCGATCCTGACGCTCTGGCGCGCGCGCTGGTGGCCCAATCGCTCGCCGGTCTCGGCTGGCGGGTTTTGGAAGCCGATGATGGCGAAGCTGGATTTCAGTTGGTTCGACAGCATCAACCGGCCGCCGTGGTCTGCGCATTGCGCATGCCGAAGCGCAATGGCTTCAAGGTATGCCGGGCCATTCGCGAGGATCCGCAGGTCAGCAGCTGTCGCGTTGTCCTAACGAGTGTGAGTCCCTACGCCAACGATCGCGAAAGCGCCTTCGAAGCCGGCGCAGACGATTACCTCGTGAAGCCGATCGAGCCCGCGGCTTTAGTGCAGGCGCTGGAAAAGTGTAATCCGCCACAGCCGCGCCCGATGCCGGATGGAGCGGTTACCTTGGAGCCGTCACGCGTCTCCGGTCCGACGCGGATTCGGTTCTGGGGCGTGCGCGGTTCGATTCCAACCCCTGGCGCGGCGACCGCGCAAATTGGCGGCAACACTTCCTGCGTGGAAGTGCGAGTGGGCGATCAGGTGCTGATTCTTGATGCCGGCTCCGGCATCCGCCGTCTCGGACAGTCGCTCATGAAGGAATTCCGCGACGTGCCGGTGAATATCACGCTGCTGGTTACGCATACGCATTGGGACCACATTCAGGGGTTTCCATTTTTCATGCCGGCCTACAATCCGCGCGTGAACATCCGCGTCCTCGGTTATGAGGGAGCCGTGCACGGCTTGCGCGGCGCGCTCTTTGAGCAAATGCAAAGCGCGTTCTTTCCCGTCGGCCTCAATCAAATGGCGGGCCGGGTGACGTTTGAGGAACTGGAGGAAATGCAATTCGATCTCGGCGAAATCAAAGTGACGTCGATCTTCGCGAATCATCCGGGAATCTGCCTCGGCTATCGGCTGGCCACGCCGAACGGCGATGTCGTTTACATGCCGGATCACGAGTTCTACGAACGGTTCGAGATTGAGCGTCAGCGGGCCGCAGGCGAGACCTCGACCGCGGGACTGGAGCATGCCCGGATGCAGGATGAATTGGTCGTCGAGTTCCTGCGCGATGCGGATGTGTTCATGGCGGATTCACAATATGATCTCGCCGAATATCCGGCGCGCCGCGGTTGGGGGCACACCTGCGCGGATGACACCGTCGATCTGGCGATCCGCGCGGGCGTGAAACAGTTGTTTCTCTTTCATCACGATCCCGACCACGACGACGAGAAGATTGCGGAGATGGTAGCGCAGGCGGAAGCGAAAGCGCGCGAACAAGGCTCGCGCTTGCGCGTGGCGGCTGCGTGCGAAGGCGCCGAGTACGTGCTCGGCGAAGCGATTGCCGCGCGCGCTATTCGTTAGGCCGAGGTCATTTGATGACGGGATCGTCGTCGGTCCACATCACCTTGTCTTCGCCGGCCGAACGGATTTCCATGTGATCGCGCGAAAGCTGATGGAAAAAATAGGGCGTGCCCCAGCGATCGAGCAGTTCGCCCTGCTCGTTGAGCTGCGCGCCTTCAGGCGGACCGAGCCGGGCTTGCTTCGGATTGTTGCCCATCATCGCAGCCATGATCTCCGCATTAGTCCCGACCGGATTTTCTCCGGCGAGCGTGCGGTAATCGCGGATCATCAAGCTGACCTGATCGATCTCCAGCATCGCGGGATCATTGGGCGGCGGCGGACGCGGCGTTGCTTTGGCAAATGGCGCCGGACTCAGCAGAACTGCCGCGCGCGACGGAGCCAACGGATCACCAGCTGCGGGCGGCAGCGCATTCGGCGCGAGCGGCGAGGAAGGATTTGCGCGCGCCGGCTCCTCCGCGGCCGTCTCGCTGACCGCAGCGGGCGACGCTCCCAATCCTGACGTCCGCGGCGAGCGGCGCGTGAAGCGCACGGCGACCGCGACGAACAACGCCGCCGCAATCAAAAGAAGAACGAAGCGCGTGACCTGCGTTCGCATGGCTGGAGAGCTAACTCGTTAGGCCATGAACCCGAGATCCGGCACGGCAAAGCGGCCGAGATTTGGAAACACGGTGCTCATTTGCGTGCTGGTCACGCCGAACCATTTCGCCAGCGTCGCCGCGAATTGATCAACCGACGTCGTCGGAATCCATCGGCCCGTGGTGGTATCGTCCGGTCCGCCAACGGCGAGCGCGGGCCACCTTCCGAAAGTTCTCTGGCCGCTGACTCCGCCGCCCATGATGAGGTGATGGCTGCCCCAGCCGTGATCGCTGCCCAGTGCATTGCACGGAAAGGTGCGGCCAAAATCGCTATTGGTGAAAGAGGTCACGCGCTTCTCGAAGTCGACGTCGTTGTACTGGACGCCGATCTTGTGCATCGCGGCCTGAAACGCGTTCATGGACTGGCTCAACTCTGCCAGCAAATTCGCCTGCGACCCGAGGATGACTTGTGCGGGGGTCGGGTTCGGCTGACCGGCCGCGTTCGTCTGGCCGGTGTGCGTGTCGTAACCGCCGACCTGACAAAAGAAAATCTGGCGCTTCATGCCGAGGCCGCCCTGCGCCGGGCTCCGATAACCGGCATCGATGATGCGCGCGATCATCTTGAGCTGCGACATCAGGTTTGACGCGAAGGTGGGGCCGCCGTTCGGGACGACGATGTTCGGGAAATTCGCGGTCACATTGAAATAGCTCGCGAGCAGGGGCGAATTGGCCAGCGAATTGGAGAGGCTCGAACCGGTGGCTAACGAGTGGTCGAGCGCGAGCGCGTAGTTCTGCAGGAGCATGTTGGCCTGCAATTCGTCGATGCCGAGGATGCCGTTGAAGGCCGCTTGCCGCGCCGAGGTCGCGGGCCCCGGCAACGAAAGCGAAACGACGCCGCCTGTGCCGACTGAGTACTGCTGGACGACCCCGCCGACTTCGAATGTGTTCGCGCCGGCCAGGGAAATCGCGAGCGAGAGGACAGCAGTGTTGCCATTGCGCGGGTTGAGGGTGTCGAGCAAATCCGCGCAGCGTCCGCCCCAACCCGTCGATGGTGGACGATCAGGGATCGACGTTTGCCACTGCGTGACCTGATCGCTGTGCGAGAAGAGCTGCGGCGGCCGCGCCACGATGCCGGCCTGGTATTCGGCTTTGGTAAGCGGGTAAACGAGTGTGCCGGTGTTGAAGAGCGCGGCCAGCTTCCCGTTGTTCGTATTTCCATTTACCGGCAACGGCGTGCCGTTGAACATGGCCTGCAACTCCCGGCAGGCGGGATGGAGCCCGTAACTGTGGCCGTCGCTGTTCAGCGGATTGAGGCCCAGAGCCGTGGCCGGGCCGCCATCGCTGTTTGGGATCGCGAGAATCGGGGTGCGGATGCTGGCGTAGCTCGCGTATTCCGTGGGATCGGTTGGAATGAAGAGATTGTTCGAATCATTGCCGCCCGAGAGGAAGATGCAGACGAGGGCCTTGTAATCGACTACCGGCGCCTGAGCCATGGCCGCGGTGATGAAGCGGAGGTCACGGATCGTGTTGGTTAATGCGGCCGTCCCGAGAGCGGCGCACGCCGCCTGACGAATGAATTTTCGTCGCGTGGTGAAAGACGAGAAATGCTCCGGTTCCATGGCGGCTCTTATTTTTGGATCGCGTATTCGGGCGAAGCGAGAATCAGGTGAACCACCGCGCGAACGCGATCCCGCATCTGGGTGGCGGTCGGTGTGGTGTAAGGGAAATTCGTCGTGTTCGCGGTGAAGTTGATGATCGTTGTCTTCGTGGCCGCGGTGAGCTGGCCGCCCGTCAGCAGATCGCCCAGCTTATCGACCAGCGCCGGAATGCCCGCGTTCGAGGTTTGGCCCGGTGTCATGTAGGGACTCAGGTCCATCGTGATCGCGCCACTGCCGGCACGATAACTCGTTAGGCCATTCGTGTTGCTGGAGGAAAGAATCGCCGCCGAGATGGCGTTGGTCAGCGTGACCACGTTCGTGTCGGTGGTGAGCTGGAACTCCGGCGTAGTGATGTTGTTCGCCGCGAGCGAGCCGGGGAATTTGTAATCCGGGAAAAAGAAATTGAAGACGGTGGGGGCATTCAGCGGCGTCTGCGCCAGATCAGGGCCACTGTTGAATCCGACATCGTATTTGCTCTCCTCGAATTTCACGTTGCCGGCGCGGGTCAACGGCGGCGGCACGAGCATGAAGAGTGTGGCCGTGTTGATGGTCTCGTTGGTCAGGGTGGAATTCGGGATGACGACCGTGAAATGGTCTTCGTCAACGATGTTGGTGACCGTGAACTCCGCATCCGTGTTGGTGCTGCCCTGATTCGCGTTGAAATCCAGCCAGACATGGTCGTTCGCCTGCAGGTTATGATTTCCGAAAGTGCTGACCGTAATCGTCGAAGTGGGCGGTGAGCCGGAATTTCGAACCGAATCGCCGCAGGTCAGCTTCGGGATCAGGAGCGCTCCCGTGCGCGCCGTTGCGGGCGGAGGATCTTCCGTGGTGGTGACGGTGAAATGCGTGGAGTCGGTGACGCTGGCCACGGCATAAATTCCGTCCGGCGCGCCACCGCTGGTGAAGTCGAGATAAACTTTCGCGCCCACGACGGTGGGACCGGAGCCGGTGACGGCGATCGTGTTGGAGGCTGCCTGCTGCGTATAGGTGCCGGCGACGACGCCGGTGGCGTTGACGGAGAACGTGAACGTCGTCGGCGCGGGATTATTCAACACCGTATAGTTCTGCGTCGTGGGGTTGTTATACGGAATCGGCGTGTTGCCGGTGAAGTCGAGGAAGACGGCGTTGTTCGCGGCGAGCAGGTGCGGCGTCGTTGTGGTAATCGCGATACTGGTCCCACCGCTTTGGCTGTAGCTGCCGGTGGTGGCGAGCGCCGGGAACGCTCGCGCGGGTCCGGTGATGCGAAGAAGCGGTTCGCGTTGTTTGCCGCTGACGTTCGCAATGGCGGGACCAAGCGCCGTATTGCGCGCCTCGCCATCGAGCAGGATGGCCTTAAGCACCGCCTGCATGTTGCCGCGGACGTGTTGAGCGCTTCCGTCGTCGTTAAACTTCTGCACGACACGGTGCAGATAGCCCGGACTCGGGTTGCTCGAGACGAGTCGCTGGATCAGTTGGCGACAGACAAACGGGCCGACGCTCGCGTTGTTGAACATGCTGTCGAGCGCCTTCTCCAGGTCCTGCAGGCAATAGGTGTCGAACGCGACTTGCGCGGGATCGGCTTCGGTACCGGGAGTCGGTGGCAGGTAAATGCTGTAACCGCGCGCCGCCGGCAGGACGACATTGTCGAGCAGCTGCTTGGCACCGAGTTCATGTCGCGTCGGCACGAGCACCATCGGGTCGAGGAAGTTTTGCGGCGGATTGAAGTTAGTCGGCAAACGTCCGTTGCCCTGCAGGTCCTGGCCGTAGTTCCAGCCGGTCAGCACGCGCGCGGCGCCGTCGACGACCTTCTGGTCGTAGGTAGGGACGAGACCGCCTTTGGAATCAAGGACCAGCTTGCCGTCGGGCCAGAGCCGATTCAGGCCTAACGAGAAGAGCTGCATGATTTCGCGGCCGTAGTTCTCGTTAGGGTGCAGTCCGGTGGTCAGGTTGCCCTTCTGGTTGCCGCGCATGTCGAGGTAAATGCCCATGGCCGGCGTGAGCGTGACCTGTTTGAGGATTTCGCGGAAATTCAGGAACGCGTTGTCGAGCAGCGTGTCGTAGTAATCCGCGAGGACACGGCCGTTGTTGTTCAACGGGCCGGTGTCCGAGACGACCATCAGCTCGCTCAACGCGAAGGCCACGCGTTGCCGCAGTTGATCTGGCGCCGTGATCGACTTCTTCCACCACGCATTAAACATGAGCGTGCTCGGATAGAGGTTCGTGGGATCCGAGTTCACATTCGCGAGCACGTCGGGCACGAGATGCGACGCCGGCAGCGTGAACTGGTTGTCGATCCAGGCGCTGAAGCCGTGCGCCTTCACATAATCGACGTCCGGCGGGCTCGCGCCGAACGTCGCCTGGTTCAGGAAGCGCGCGGCTCCGGCATCGGTCGTCGCACTGGTCGGATCGAAGCCGGGATCGGGCTCGAGGATGGGCGGCGTCTGGGAACCGACGACCAGGCTGAAGTTTCCGCGAATCTCACCGGCAGGATAAGTAACGCTGTGGATGTTGATGTAACATTTGCCCTGCTGCACGATCGCAACCAGGTCGGCAGTCGTCAGGGTGCCGACGGGGTCCAGATTCCAAATGTAGCCGCCATCGGCGGTGCGCAGCTCAGGATGAAAACGATCCACGTCGTCGAGGTCGAAAATGATCTGGCTGGGATTCGAACCGTAAACTTCGTTGTGCAGATGGTAAGCGGTGCGCGGCGAACCGAGGCCGCTGTATTGGAAATGCAGAATGGCCTGCGTGTTTGCGGCGTTCATGCGCAGGTTGGCGGAACCAACCGCCGTACTGGCAGCCATTCCCTGCGGCGCCATGTTCACGGCGTAAAGCGTGCCGCTCTGCGTTGCCGTGAGCGGATAATCAAACGCGCCGAGCAGGTAACCGGGCACGACGCCACCGCCATTGGCGACGGGGTTGTTGGTCGTGCCGGTCGGGTCAAGGAACCACGCCACGGCGAGGTTATCGTTCGCCGTGCCGACGCCGTGATTGTGCAGGACCTCGTAGTAGTACTTCTGCCCGGCGACGAGCGAGAGCCACGAGGACTTCTGGTTAGGCTGTACGTTCCAAATCCGCGAGCCTGTGCCGGGCGCATTGACAGTGGCGCGGCGCACTTTGTTCACGGGCTCGGCATCATTCGAAATCCAAAGCTCGGCCACGTTGCTGGCCGCGAGCCAGAAGTAGTAATTACCAGTCGTCGGCGCAGTGAAATAACCGCGCAAACGTTTTGCCGTGCTATCAGCGTAGGCGGTGTTGTCCTCCAGCGTGACTAACGAGTTGTCGATCACCGGTGGCGAGTCGACCGGGATATCGGAGATCGCCGGGCCGGTCACGCCGCTTTTCCAAATTTCGCGCGTCACCGTGTTGCCTGCGTTGAGAATCTTGATGTTGAGGACGGAACTGCCGGTGCCCAGCGCGCTCGTAGCCACGATCGCGACCTGATATTCGCCCGCGGTGGTCGGTGTCCCGCTGATCACGCCGGTGTTCGCGTTCAAACTCAACCCCGGCGGCCAGCCGCCGCTGTCCGTGCCCAATGCATAGGTGGTCGCGACGTTCACGCTGTTGCTCGCCGTCACCGTGAAGCTGAACGGCTGGCCGACAAAGCCGATCGCGCTCAAGGCGCTGGTGATCGACGGCGGCGCAATCGTGCCGCTGGCTGGGTAGAGGCGCGCCGTCGGCACGACCTGTTTCACCTGATTTTCGCTGTACCACGACAGCTGAGCCTGGCCGTTCCCGGTGGCCTGGTAGTAATCCATCTGGATGTCGTAACGGACCCCGGCGCGCAGATCGATTGCCCCCGTCGCTTCCACCGAGCTGTTCCCGGTCGACCAGCGATCCACGATGAGCTGGCCATTTACCCACAGCTTCACGCCGTCGTTCGTCCGCGCGACGAAATAGTAAGTCTCCGAATATTGCGGCTGCACCTGCCCCTTCCACCGCACCACGTAATAGGTTGAGTTCACCCCGGGTCCGGGTGAGACGCTGTTCCAGGTGAAATCTACCGTCGCGTCGTTCCGCGTCAGCGCAGGCGTCCCGGAAAAGAGATTCGGATTGTAGCCGGCGTTGATTAACGTTTGGGTCGAGTTGTAGTACGAACCGGTGAGGCCCGTGCCGTTCGCCACGCCGGCCGGATAAATGACCACGCTTCCGCTGCTGGGCGCGCCTAACGCGTAGCCGCCGCCGGCGCCCGCTTTCACCGTCACCGTCACATTGCTCAAGCGCGCCGGATTCGCCTTCGGGACGATCGGCACGCGGACGGAAGAGACGTGAGGCAGAAATGTGACCGAGCTCGCCGCGGGCAAATAATCGGTGCCTTCAATGGCCGTTCCACTTCTCGTTAGGGGAACGGTGATCGTGCTGAAGTTGAGCGCCCCGCCGCGACTCACGGTGACTGATCCCTCGCTCCCGGGCGACGTCGCAGCATCCGGCGGTTGCGTCGTGGCCGGGTCGGTTGCGACCACCGTGATGATGTTCTCGTTAGCCAACTGCTGCACGAGCGCGGTGTGATCGTCGATGGGAGAGCCGTGCGAGTGCGTTTGGTGAGGATCGAACCCGGTCACGATCTCCGCCCAATCGCTCACGCCGTCGCCATCGCTGTCCACGTCCTCTGTGGTCACCCGGTAGAACGCATTCGGCACTTTCGGCGCAAACAGCGTTTGCACGGTGCCGTTGCCGATCACCTGGACCGGCGACGGAAATGCGGCCCAGCTTCCTGGATCCGACAGCGTGGTCGTGAACTGGGCGGTGTAGAGTTTTCCGTTCGCGGTGGCGAAGGTGAGCGCGGCTTTGTTCGCCTCCAGCGTCAGATTCGTTAGGCGAGCGGTTGAGGTCGGCTGAAGCGGATCCGTTCCCGTCGTCAGTTCCTCTCCATTCGTTAGGCCGTCGCCGTCGCTGTCCTGCGCCATCCAGGCGGGATCGTTCACCTGCGCGCTGGTCAACGCGTAGAGCATCTGCCAGACAGTCCGGTCGATTGCCGTGTCGATCGCCGGAGCAGCCAGGCCGGAAAGCGCCGTCCCCATGACAAATGCCGCCAGGCCGACCTTCGCCAGCTGACTGATTGCTTTCATGGCCGTGAATTCCGTCCCCTTCGGGACGGCATCGCGAAGCGTAACGCCGACCCTCCTTGAAAAAGAAGCAGATTCTTGGCCGTCGGCGGCCGCTTCTGTGACGGCAATGCTGAGAGTGCCGGCCACAAAGAGACGGCCGGCGGTTAGGCCCTAATCCGGGATCTCGGCCTCGACCAATTTCGCCAGCAGAACCAGCGACTCCTGCCAGCCGAGATAACACATCTCGGCCGGGATCACGTCCGGCACGCCTTCTTGCACAATGTTCAGTTCGGTCCCGCACGCGACTGCCTTCAAGTCCACGGTGACCTGCATTTCTCCCGGCAGATTCGCGTCGTCGAATTTGTCCGTGTAGCGGATCCGCTCGCCGGGCTTCAGCTCCAGATAGGTGCCGCCGAACGTGTGACTCTTGCCGCTGGCAAGACTGGTGAACGACATCCGGTGCCCGCCGCCCACTTCCGCGCGCATCTCGTGCACCTTGCCGGTGAATCCGTTGGGCGGCAGCCATTTCACCATCGCGTCGGGGTCGAGGAAGGCGCGATAGACGGTCTCGGGTGAAGCGCGGAGCACGCGGTGGAGGCGGATGGTATTGGTTCCCATGATGCCGTGTGTTTTCGCCGCGCTCCGGCCGCGATGCAATGTGGAAAGCTGAGAGGCTCAGGCGCGCAGCGAGAGGCAGCCTTCGTATGCATATTCCTGAAAAGCCCTCCAGATCGATCTGACCGTCTGCGGAATAGTCTCCGAGGCGTCGATATCGATATTGGTGCCCGCAAGATAATCCTGGAGGCGTCCAGATCGATTTTACTGCCCGCAAGATAATCGGGGAGGCGTCCAGATCGATATTGGTGCCCGGACGATGATCGGCGAGGCCTCCAGATCGATTTTACTGCCTGCAAGATGATCGGCGAGGCGTCCAGATCGATATTACCGCCCGGAAGATGATCGGCGAGGCGTCCAGATCGATATTGCTGCCTGGACGATGATCGGCGAGGCGTCCGGAGCGATATTGCTGCCCGGACGATAATCGGCGAGGCGTCCAGATCGAATTTACTGCCTCGAAGATGATCGGCGAGGCCTCCGGAGCGTTCTGGCTGCCCGGAAGATAATCCGGGAGGCGTCCTGAGCGTTCTGACCGTCACCGCGGCGCTACCGCGCCGAGCAGTCGCTCCCATTCACTGAGATGCCCGCGAAACCCGAGCCGGCACGCTTCTGAATAGGAGGTGCGAGCATTCAAGGCGCGCCGCTTACCGCTCTTGGTGTCGTTGGTGCGGCCGTAATCGCGGCGATGCCGCCGACCCGGACAGCGATGGGATCAGCAACTTGCTCGAATCTTTCTACAACCGCGACCCGCGCTCGCCTGAGGCAACACCGCCGACCAGCATGAGCTCCACCGTCTCCGGCGCGACCCGCAACGTCATTATTACCTACGAGCACAATCGCTTCGCTACGGACACAATTGTGACCTACGAGCGCTCCACCGACCTGAACACTTGGACAGCTGCCAAGCCGGCCGCCACCACTATCACACTGATCGACTTCGAAACGGAACAGGTCACAGCAACCTTCCCGACTAACGGCACGCAGCTATTCATCAGGCTTTGCGTGGGGCGCATTGGGCCGTGATCTTAGCGATATTCACGGACTGACCCCTTGTGTACTTCCGTCATTCGCCTTTTCTGCTCGAACCATTGGCTCTGATTCCCGTATTGCTTGCTGGTGAGCTCCAATGCGAGGAATTCGCCGAGAAATAACAACCCCGTTTAGCAAAGGACAAATCATGACAACAACACTGTTCCCCCCATTAGCTCTCATTCGCCTCTTAATTGCTGCCGCTTTTATGTTCGGCGGGTCGCCACTGTGGGCGATTACAACGGTTTGGGTTGGAAGTACCGGAAATTGGTTCACCTCCACGAACTGGACCAATGGAGTACCCACGTCGTCCGACGACGCAGTTATTAACAATGGCGGCACTGCGACGATCGCGAGTTCCGGCGCCGCGGCCCGTAGCCTGACCCTTGGAGCGGCTGTCGGCGATGCAGGCAGCGTTATAGTGGACGGTGGGTCCTTGTCCGTGCCCAACGATTGCGGCACCTACGATAGTCCAGACGACATTCGGCTCGGCATCTACGTTGGCTATGGGGGTACAGGTAATCTAAGCATCATCAATGGGGGAACCGTAGCCAGTGGATATGGCTACATCGCCCTGAGCAGTAGCGGCCGAGTTATGTCAAACGGCTCGGTCACGATCGACGGCACTGGTTCCTCTTGGACTCTAAACGGCGGGGCTCTCTGCCTCGCGCGGCTATTCGTCGGGGGCGATAACACCACCGGAAACCCCGGCGGGACCGCGCTGTTGACTGTCGGCGGCGGCGGGACTGTGAATATCTACAACCCTCATAATGCGGTCAGCATGCCGATAGGGCCGTCAGGAACGGTGAGTGGTGACGGCACGATCACCGTCAATGGAGATGCTAACTTCTCGTCTCGGCTGGTTTCGGTCAAGGGGACGCTGTCTCCGAGCGGGGCTCTCCCAATTGTCGGCAATCTAGCGTTCAATCCTAGCGGGACGTCGGTGCACAAAGTAACGCCAGAGGGCGGCGATAACGTTCAAGTCAAGACATTGAGCTTTGCGGGCGGGCGCCTAAAATTGAGAGGCCACTTGTCGGTCGACATCACCGGAAGCTTCGCGGCAAGCCCCGGCGTTGTCCGATACACGCTGTTCGAGGCGCAAGGTGGCATAGACTCAGATTCTCAGACCTTTGACACGATTTCGATCAAATATCCGACGGACCAAGGTTTCACCCCACAGATCAGCTACGATTCCGCGCACGTTTATCTCGATCTCACTTTCACCGAGTAGGCTGACGAGGAAAGCGTCTGAGCTTCGACTTCACGAATAATTGAGCCGTTCATCCAGCAAGGTTCGGGTTCGAGCAGGCTTCGCAGCCAGCTTGATTTCGTATCTTGTCTGGGTGAGTTCAGGGTGTCTCTCAGCGGCCGGAATGATCCCAGCTAAGCCAAATCCCTTTGGCTTCATCAACGATACTTGGGCGCCCACCACAACGTTCAACGCGCCCGAGGAGCGCACCACTCGCACGGCGGTGTGGACAGGGAGTGAAATGATTGTATGGGGAGGGTCCAACTTCGATACCGGTGCCTTAAACACAGGTGCGCGATACAACCCCGTCACAGATACTTGGACAGCCACCAGCACGATCAACGCGCCAACGCCGCGCGGAGGACAAAGCGCAGTGTGGACCGGCACCGAGCTGATCATCTGGGGTGGCGGCAGCAGCGGTGGTTATCTCAATAGCGGCAGCCGTTATGATCCCGTGACAGACACTTGGACACCTATTACCACCGTTAATGCGCCCGCCGCGCGAAGTTCTCACAACGCAGTCTGGACGGGAACGGAGATGATCGTCTGGGGTGGACGCGGCTGTAACAACAACTGCAACTTGAACAGCGGCGGACGGTACAATCCCGTCACGGACAGCTGGACCGCGATCAGTACCTCGAACGCGCCTTCTCCGCGGTTTAAGTTCACGGTGGTGTGGGCCGGAAATGAAATGATCGTCTGGGGTGGAACGGATGCGATTCCGAACGCCGCCCTGTTGCGGACGGGCGGCAGATACAACCCGGCCACCGACACTTGGACGCCGACCAGCTTGGTCAACGTACCAATCGGGCGACACGATCAAAGTGGGGTCTGGACTGGCAGCGAGATGCTGGTGTGGGGTGGCGTGGATGATTTCTCGAACGCCACGAACACTGGCGGGCGCTACAATCCACATACAGACAATTGGACCCCGACTAACATCGTCGGTGCGCCTGCTGCGCGCGCTGCTCACAGCGCGGTCTGGACAGGCCGGGAAATGATCATCTGGGGCGGTACTTCGGCCCAGCCCGATTTTGACACGGGCAGCAGATATGACCCTGCCACAGACAATTGGACAACTATGTCAACCGTGAACACCCCTTTCGCCCGAGCGGACCACACCGCCGTCTGGACGGGCACTGAAATGATCGTTTGGGGTGGGATCAACTATGACGCCGGCATCCTTCTGAATACAGGGGGAAGGTATTGTGCCCGACCTTCCACGCCGCTGGTGCAAGGCGCGGTTTCGCGAAAAGTGCACGGCACCGCGGGTAGTCTCGATATCGATCTACCGCTGAGCGGCGCACCAGCAGTGGAGAGCCGGAGCGGCGGAGCCACGGGTGATTACAACATCGTGGTTACTTTCCTGGCTAACGTATCGGTGCAGGGAACTCCTCAAGCCATCATCGCGGCAGGCACTGCAGCGATCGGCCGCAGCGGCGTTGATAATGGCGGCATGGTCGTGACGGCGGGCAACGTCGTTACGATTCCGTTAACTAATGTGGCCAATGCGCAGACCATCAGCGTTACCTTAAAGAGCGTGAACGGTTCCACCGATGTCACGATTCCGATGCGGGTGCTGCTGGGCGATGTGAATGGCAACGGCGCGGTCAACGCCACGGACATTGGATTAGTCAAAGCCAGTAGCGGCCAGCCAGTAAGTGCGACTAACTTCCGCGCCGATGTAGACGCGAACGGTAACATCACCGCTAGCGATATCTCGCTGGTGAAAGCGTTCTCGGGCACTGGCATACCTTAGTCTCCTCGCTGAGCCGGCGCTTCACGCCCGACAGCGATCAGCCGCTCGTGAAACGCGATCGCCTCTTCCAGCTCTCCCTTGGCGTTGTAGACGCGAATCTCGCCGTGACGGTGGGCGGTGCGGCAGTTGCGGGCGTAGCTGATGGCATGCTCGCGGACTTTCGGGCCGCGCCAGGGAGGTTGCACGTCGAGCGCTTCGAAACGTTGCCAGCATTGCGGCTGGGGACATAGCCGGGAATGGGAATCAGGTGACGGGAGGCGTAAGCCGCCTCTACACCTAATCGGCCGGATCGGGAGGATGGTGAGTTCGCTCATATATATAAGAGCAGAACACGGCCGGTGGGACATCGGCGGTCTGACCTGAGCAGACGCTGGTTGAGATTCTTGAAAGGACGGGACGGCGCTTCCGGTCCGACCTTGGTCTTATGACGGACCCCGCGGTTTCCGGGCAAAACAGTTGCCTAACCACGCGCGGTCGCGGCGGTTCGTCTGCCGCGGCTGCGTCTTCGACCTCTCTTATGCTGGCACCAAACACGGCGATGGCGGATGCGCGCGAAATCGCGCCGGCACCGGCCGCGGCGCCGGTGGGCTGGCAGCGTTGGTTGCCCGGACTGCAAACACTGCGGGGATACAGAGCATCCTGGTTCACGAAGGACCTGATGGCGGGGCTGGTGCTGACGGCGATGCTGGTGCCGGTGGGGATCGCTTATGCGCAGGCGTCGGGCGTGCCGGGAATCTATGGACTGTATGCGACGATCGTGCCGTTGCTGGCGTATGCGTTGTTCGGGCCGAGCCGCATCTTTGTGCTGGGGCCGGATTCGTCGCTGGCGGCGGTGATCCTGGCGGTGGTGGGTCCGCTCGCGGCGGGCGATGCGGCGTATGCGGTGGCGCTGGCGGGGATGATGGCGATCGCGACGGGTGGGGCGCTGATCCTGATCGGGCTCTTGCGGCTCGGGTTTGTGACGGAGCTGCTCTCGAAGCCGATCCGCTACGGTTACATGAACGGCATCGCGTTGACGGTGCTGATCAGTCAGCTACCGAAGCTGCTGGGGTTCTCCATTCAGTCGGCTGGGCCATTTGAGAATTTGAGGCAAATCGCTGCGGGCATCGCAACGGGAAAGGTGAACTGGGCGGCTTTCGCGATCGGTGCGGGGACGCTGGTGGCGATTCTGGTGTTGAAACGATTCAAGCGGCTCCCGGGTCTGCTGCTGGCGGTGATCGCGGCGACCGTGGTCGTCGGCGTCATGAACCTGGACACGACCGCGGGTGTGAAGGTTCTCGGTCCGCTACCGCAAGGGCTGCCGAAGTTTGCGTGGCCGGCGATCAGCATGGCGCATCTCTATGAAGCGATCATCGGCGGTTGCGCGGTGGCGATGGTGGCGTTTGCGGACACGAGTGTGTTGTCGCGGACGTATGCGGCGAAGTTGCGCACGCCCGTCGATCCGAACCAGGAGATGATTGCACTCGGTGCAGCGAATCTCGCGACTGGCCTCTTCCAGGGATTCCCGATCAGCAGCAGCTCGTCGCGCACGCCGGTGGCGGAAGTGGCCGGCGCGAAGACGCAGATGACCGGCGTGGTCGGCGCGATCGCGGTCGCACTGCTCCTGTTGTTCGCGCCAAACCTGCTCAAGAACATGCCGAGCAGCGCGCTCGCCGCGGTGGTCATCGCAGCGGCGATCGGGTTGTTCGAATTCGCGGACCTGCGACGCATTCTGCGCATTCAGCCCTGGGAATTTTGGCTGTCGATCGTCTGCTTCATTGGCGTCGCGGTGTTCGGCGTCATCATCGGCATCGGCATCGCGATCGGCATCTCAATCCTCGAGTTTCTATGGGATGGCTGGCGGCCGCATGATGCGGTGCTTGGACGTGTCGCCGGGGTGCGCGGTTATCACGATGTGAGCCGTTATCCGGATGCGCGGCGCGTGCCGGGGCTGGTGTTGTTTCGCTGGGCGGCGCCGTTGTTCTTCGCCAACGCGGAGCTGTTTCACCAGCGGCTGCTGGCGGCGATTGCGAAGTCGCCAACGCCGGTGCGGCGCGTACTGATCACAGCGGAGCCGGTGACGGATATCGACGTTACATCCGCCGACATGCTGGACGAGCTGGAGCAGGCGCTGACCAAAGCGGGCATCGAGCTGCGTTTCGCCGAGATGAAGGACCCGGTGAAGGACAAGCTGAAACGCTTTGAGCTATTCGACCGGTTCGGCGCGGCGGATGACTTCTATGCCACAATCGGCGCCGGCGTGGATGCCTATCTCGCGGAGCACGCGATCGATTGGAAGCCGTGAGTGAGCGCGCCTAGAAGCGCACGGCGACGCTGGCGCGGAGTCGGTAATCGGGCACGGCTTGCAACGCAGTGTTGTCGATCGACACCGGGAGATCCGCGCCGAGTTCGCCGCTGACTCTGCCGATCGCCGCAACCAGCCGCGGCCCGAGAAAGACGGAAGTGATTCCGGTGTCCTCCGCGTCTTCGCCGCGAAAACGATCAACGCCTTTGTGCTCGCCCGACACGGAAAGCTGCACTCCAAGCACGGCGCGCTCGTTGCGGATCACGTAATAGCCGGGACCGCCGTTCCACGAGAGATCGTTCGCGAAGTGATAATCGTAGGCGCCGTTGCCGCGGAGCGTGAACTGCATGTCCGCTTCGACGAAAAACCGCCGGTAACGCAGCGAGGTCTGCGCTCCGAAGATCCCGTCGTATGAGCCCGTGCCGAGCGTGAGGTCGTGGCCGTGAATTCCGCTTTCGGGCGCGCCGGGAATTTCCACTTCATCGAATTCCTCCTTGATGCGGCTTGCACTGCCGGTCGGAAACTTTATGCCGGCGATGAGCAGCGCCGACGCCGCGAAGTCAGCTTCGTGGACGACCATGCGCGGATTTTTCGGATCGGAAAAATCGGGCGCGCGACTGCCGCCGATCTCTTTTTGGAAGAGGATGAAGCTGCCGAGCAACGAGATGTCGCCGAGTCCGGATTCCGTCCCGTGATCGATCGCGAAACCTTCCGGTCGCTCGAATGAGCGGTAGATCAGCGGCACATTCAGTTGCATCGCGAACCGCGGCGCGACGTTGTAACCGAGCACGAGTTGGGTGATGGAACTGGCGAGGAATTGGTCGGTTGGATTCGCGACTTCGTTTCCGTCGAGCTGCAGGGTGTTGAAGTAGGTGAACTGCTCGGCGATGGCGAAGTAGGCGCGGTCCCACCAGTGCTCGTTAGGCGGTCCGCTCACCGCGCCGGTTTGACCAAACGCTGACACGCCCGATTGCGGCAGCGATTCGATTTGCGGCGTGTAACAACCGCAAAGATCACATGCGCGGGTCGGCTGAACGAAGGCGAACGCCAGCAGCGCACCGAGAATCGAAACCATGAATGTTCGCATAAATATTCTTACGCACGCCGGGCGGTCGCGGCTTGATGCAGATCAACTTGCCGGCCGATCTCTTCCACGCACGGCGCTGGCGCCACTGCGTGACTACGCGTTCGTCCAATCACTGCGGACGCGCGACGCGGTAAAACTTCCGCGTGCCCGCATTCAGGTCGTCGAATACGAAGAAGCCTTCCTTGTCGGCTTGGACCTCGGCCAAGGGGGTGAAGCTGTTCGGGCTTAGATTCGGCGACGCTTCGATCACGTTCATCGCTTCCGCGCGGCCGAAGCATTCGAGATGAATGGTCGTCGCGTTCAAGCGTGTCAATGAGGTGACGCCGACCGGTTCGACGAGAAAGCCGCGGATTTCACCGCCCGGAAAAGCGCTCGTGTGGATATTGAGGTAAGCGCGTCCCTGCGCGAGTGCGGCGAAGAGCGCATTGGAGGCAGTGGAAATTGTGCCGCCGTTGGCCGCGATGAACGCGGGATTGTAGGAAGAGGCGAGCGTGAGATCGAACGTGTGATCGTAGGTGCCGCTGGTCACGCCGGTCGGAAAGCCGGTGAAGCTCGGTGTCTGCGTCGCGACTCCAGCAGTGCCGGAGAATGGAACGGCCGTCGGCGCGTGAATGTGCGACGCCGTCACGGTGCCCTCGAGAGCGTCGAACTGCGCCTCGACTCGCATCGTGAAGAGATCGAAATCGAGCGTGATTTTCGCAAAGCCGACGCCGGTGGAGTTGTTCGACGGGTTTTCGTCGGGGCCGCTGAGTCGCGCGGCGTAAACGACTTCATGGGCGGACGCCTTCGGCACGAATGCGCCTAACGAGAAGAGGAAAGCGCAGAGAACATGGCGAAGATGACGATGGAATTGCGCGTTGTGGCAAACAGCTCGCATGCACTTTTCTTATCGTGCAACCATGGCGAGAGCGAGTCGCAAATCGGCTGCGCCTCGCTCACCTTTTCCTGGAACATACTACCGAGCGACCTCCGCCTGCGCGTCGTCCGCGTCCGCCGCCCAGCTGATGGCGGTAGCGGATCTTTCCGACAGCACGCGAACGCCGCCCGCGCCCACACATCAGATAGACGCGGACAGTCCCGCAGTTGCGGAAGCTAGTGCTTGTCTTTGACCAGTGTCGCGGTCGCCGTGTGCGTATTCGGCGGTGTGCCGCCAGTCCCAGTGATGGTTAGCCGGTAGGTGCCTTGCTTCACCGACGCAGGAACATTGATCGTGAGAGTCGAGGAGGAGCCCGTCGTGGGATCCGGGTTGAAGCTCGCGAAAGCGCCCGAAGGTAAACCGCTGACCGATAAATCAACCGCGGCGCTGAATCCGCCTGTGCGGTTGATCGCAACGGTGTAAATCGCGCTGCCCCCGCTTTTCGCGACGGTGACCGACGACGGACTAACTGAAAGCGAGAAGTGCGGCTGCGGCGTTGGGGTCGGCGTTGCGGTCGGAGTCGGCGTGGCTGTTGGTGTCGGAGTAGGCGTGGCCGTTGGTGTCGGCGTCGGCGTCGGATTCGCGCTCGCGAGCTTGAAGCTCCCGATCCGCGTCCGCCAATTGTACGACGTCGTGGAGGAGTAGTATTCGCTCGTGAACCAGAACGTGCTGTCGTCCACCGGATCGACCGTTAACGAGCTGTAGTCGCCCCAGCGATTGCTGGTCCCGGTTTGGCTGCCGGTACCGTCGAAGAGGTGCGCTTCGCCCTGGCCTAACGAGTTCAGCGGGTCGGTCGCGAGCCGCGCGGCGTAGCGGAGTTGCGGATTGATGGTGGAACTGGAGGCGCTGAAGCCGAGGGCAAGGTTGCCCGCGCCATCCATTGCCGCGCTGCCGAGCCACCGCCAGGTAGTGTTGGGTTGATACGTGCTCTGCTGATAGACCTGCACCGGACCCGCGGTGACGTTGCGCAACTCGAACCAACGAATGCCGGCCACGCTGTTGGCGCTGACCGTGTAGCTGCCGACAACCGACTCGTGATCACCGAAGTTGCGATAAGCGAGGCGGAACATGAGGCGATCACCGATGCCATCGAGACGACTGCTGGAGGTGACGCCCGCCTGCGGCACGCATGCGCGCGTCGTAGGACAAAGCGAAGTGTAACCCGCCGCGGGAGGATTCGCGAAGACGGTGAAGGTGGAGTTCGCCGGCGTCGCGAAATCCGCGTGGAAGTGATACGTGGTGTAGTTTGAATTCGTGGCCTGACCCGGGAAGCCGACGAAGGTAGCCGGCGCACCGTTTGGCGGGAGGGTGCGACCATCGAGATCAGCCGGCAGGAAAGGATCGATCGAGCCGCCTAACGGACCGACCGGACTAACGAATGAAGCAGGCTGATTGACCAGCATCTTCGCGCGATCGAACGCGAAGGCCTGCGGTCCGAGATACGAGGTCCCCGCGGCGTTGAAGACGTTCATGCTCATGTAATAGCCGTCCGGCCAGACGCTGAGATGTGGGTAATCGTAGAAGTTGGATCCAAGATGAAAGCCGTAGCGCGCGTAGCTGCCGGTCGCATCAGAAGTGGTCGAGATGGCCACGCATTCGTCCGTGATCGGCCCCGTGCCTGAACTGGCGAATTGGCTGATCAGCCAGCGATCGGCGAGATGATCGTACAGGACAACAGGATCGCCCGCGCCGCCGTTTTCACACGCACCGCCGAAGCCTTGCCAGATCGAGGAGATGCTCTTTGGCCCGAGCACCGAAGCGCCCGTGTTCTTGTCGAAGACCTGATAGCCTTCGTTCACGATCTGCACGTATTGCGTGATGCCAACGGCGCCGTTCGTGTCGGGCGGCGCGCAATTGCAGCCCACGCCGGGGAACGCAATGCCGTCAAAGTTCAGGATCGCCGCCGGCACATTTGGCGCGAGGGCGTGGAGCAACGCACCATTGGCCGCGTGCTCGCTTTGGATCACCGGGTCCGCCGAGTCGATGTGACGATGCGGAATTTTCGGATTCTCGGCAGCTTCACGTTCCTGCTTTCTTTGAATCGCGCGCACTCACATCTGGGAGGTCACGCGCGGCCGGCGAGATGTCATTCTTGTAGGAACGACCGACCTGCACATGCTGCGACGCGGTCGGTTGCTCTGGAACCTGGGCGAGAGCGGACGAGCTCGAGAAAACGCCGAAGGCGAGCAACGCAAGCGAGAGACCCACAGCGCAAAGCAGCAATGCGACGAGCACACGCGGACGGAAGAAGGCGGAGCGAAGGTTGGATTTCTTTTTCATAAAGTTAAGCGCTGAGCGGCGAGGGGAGCCTCGCCGGGCTGAAGAATTGCCCGCTAGTTTTTCCGAAAGTCGGAGACACGCAGGTTATTTTTCCGTAATCTGCGGTCTTCTAGCTATGCGGCCACGCTTTGGAGAAGGTGACACGAGGTTTCGCTTGGCCAGGCGAGTAAGTTAGCGGTTACTGCTATGGGAAACTGTCGCAGGACGATGAGCTAATCGCACAGGTGGTTCTCTTCCCATCACCAGACGAAAGAGGAAACTACAGCATGGGCACGAGCTTCTGGATCAAACGCTTCTTCACGGTTCTTATTGGCGCGTTCGTCATCATCTGTGCCGTCCAACTCCTGAAAGGTCGCGATCTGAGTTACAGCGCGACGCAAGCGGCGGTGTGGGCACTCGTCGCATCGAGTGTCTTTACCGTCGCGAGATTCGTCCAATCACGTCGCGGACAACACTGCGCCATTTGTAAAGACACGCCGGAGATGCAGCAGGCCGCGGCAACGGATCGAGACGCGCGCAACTCATAGCGACGCGATCCGGCGCTGGATTGTGTCGCGCCGACTGCGGAAGATTGTCTTCTCATGTCGAATGCATCTGCGGACTCGTGTTTCATCTGCAAAACCTGCGGTGTGCAGTTTGCCGAAACCGCGGAGCCGCCGCCGGCCTGTCAGATTTGCGATGATGAGCGGCAATATGTTCCCCCGTCCGGCCAGCAGTGGACGACGCTCGACAAGCTGCGGCGCAGCCACCGCAATTCTTTTCAGCAACAGGAGCCGAACCTGATCGGCATCGGCACCATGCCGGAGTTCGCGATCGGGCAACGCGCGCTGCTCCTGCGCACGCCGCACGGCAACTTTCTCTGGGACTGCATCAGCCTGATCGACGATGCGACTGTCGCCATTGTCCGCGGCCTCGGCGGACTGGCCGGCATCGCGATCTCGCACCCCCATTACTACGCGTCGATGCTGGAGTGGAGCCGCGCATTTGATGATGCGCCGATCTACCTGCACGCGGCCGATCTCGAATGGGTCATGCGGTCCGGCAGCGCGATCGAGTTCTGGGAAGACGAACAGAAAGAGCTCGCGCCCGGCGTCACGCTCATCCGTTGCGGCGGGCATTTCCCCGGCGCAACTGTCCTGCATTGGGCCGACGGCGCGGATGGCCAGGGCGTGCTCCTGTCGGGCGACGTGATCGCCGTGATGCCAGACGGCGCCGCCAGTTTCATGTTCAGTTATCCCAACGCGATCCCGCTACCCGCCGCGAGCGTGCAGGCGATCGGCGATGTGGTTGCGCCGTTCCGCTTCGACCGCGTCTACGGAGCGTTTTGGGAACGCGTGATCAAGACGAACGGCGGCGCCGTCGTCGCGCAATCGGTCGCCCGCTATTTGCGCGCCATCGCTGCGGAATCGCGATAACTCATCGCCCCGGGCAGCTCCGCGACGCGCCAGAAAAATTGCGCTCCGCTCATCGCCGGGCGCACCGCGAGGATCCCACCATTGCCAGCCATCGGCGCACCGATCGGCTGCCACGCTCCGCGCAGATCGGCCGTGCCTTCGAGTTGATACGTCACGCCAGGCGCGCCGACGAAATAGATCGCAATCTGTCCTGGCGTTTCCGTCCGCACGAGCAGCTGACCCGGATTCACCTCGGCAATCCGATCGGCCCGGAAGGCGTGCGTGGCCACCTCGATCGGCCCCGCGCCATCAGGATCGAATTCTCCGTAGCCGACCACCTGGCCGCGGTCGTTGATGGCATGCGCGAAACGCAGCACCCACGCATTCCCGCTCGCGTCGGCTAACGAGTTCAAATCCACGATGCCGCTGGCGTCGCTCCAATAAAACGCGTGATCGCTGCCGGCCGAGTTGCTGTAGCCGACGACTTCATTGGAGGCGTTGATGCCATACGCGGAGCTGATGTCATTACCGCCCTCGAGCCGGCCGAGATCGCGCATCACGCCACCACCGAAACCATCCGGCGTCCACAGCATTGCGTGCTGCCCGCCACCGGCCGTGACGCTATGACCGACCACCGCGCCTGCGGCATTGATCGCCACCGCCTGGCTCGCTCCGCTCGTGCCGGGCAGCGTGCCGAGATCAATCATCACGCCGGTCATGCCGTTCGGCGTTGTCGGTGTCCAGAGGAAGGCATGTTGCCCGAAATCGGTATGGCTCACCCCAACGACCTGGCCAACATCATTGAGCCCATAGGCGTTGGTCGAAGCGAAGCCGCCCGGCAAGCCGCCGAGATCAATCGCGGTGCCAGTCGTTCCGTTGCTCTCGTTAGGCGACCAAAGGTAACCCATCCCCACACTGAAGCCGACGACCTGCCCGCGCGCGTTGATAGCCATCGCGGTGTTGTGATTGTGCTCAGCGGTAGGGATGTCGAGTTCGATCATCGCGCCGCTGGGGCTGTTCGGCGCGGTGGGATTCCATAGAAACGAGCGCGACTTATCGCCGTCTCCGCTGCCGCCGACAATCTGGCCGCGGGCGTTGATCGAACGCGCAAAGGTGGTCGGCAGCCGGTCGAGCGCGCCCAGATCGACGAGGGTGATCGAGCCATCCTGATTGCTCGAGGTGAGGAACCCGCGGTTGCGGCTGGCGTTCTGCCCGATGCCAACCACCTGACCGCTGGCGTTGATCGAAGTCGCCTGGCTCTGGTCGGCTCCGCCTGGAAAATCACCGAGGTCGACGATCGAGTAGAGCGGTAACGCGGAGATCGGCGAAGCGGCGACAGCCAGCGAGGCGAGCGCGACGAGGGCGAGACGAATCTTCATAGGGCCGAGACGCTAGCGACCCGGCGCGGAAGCGCGATTGCGGAAATGTGACGCGCTTGTTACTTAGCGCGATGGAACGGCGCGCGTGGGAAAGACAGACTCGCGCGCTGCTTTCTCCGCACAATGAAACCCCCTAACCAACGCATCGCCTCCAGCATTCTCTGGATCGAATGCCTCGGCTTCAGTCTCATCATCCTGCTTTCCTGGCTGGATGAACTGATTGGCCTGCCGCACTTGCTCTTCGGCTACGGCCACCGGGCGGATTGGCACGAAAGCGCGGTCGAATCACTGGTCACGGCCATCGTCTGGCTGGTCGTCTACGTAATGACGCGACGCGTGCTCCGCCGTTTCCGCTACCTCGAAGATATGATCATGCTCTGCGCGTGGTGCCGGAGGGTAGAGCAACGCGAAGACTGGATCTCGCTCGAGCAATATTGCGCGAAGGAGCTGGGCGTCGATATCTCGCACGGCCTTTGCCCGAAGTGCGGCCGGCAGTTGATGAAAGAGCCGGCCACTGCGCCGTGAGTCACCGGGCCTAACGAATGAAAACCCTGCTCGTCTTTCCCTTGCTGGTGCTTGCTGGGCCAATGTTCGCCGCGGACGCAACTCCGAAGTTCGAGGCCGCGGCGGCGGAACGTTTCGCCAAGCTCGCGCTCGCCTGCGTCGATAAGCAATACCCGAACAAGATCAGCCACGTCCTGAATAGCGATGCAGATGTCGCGGCACCGCGCCAGCTCACGCCTGCCTTCTACGGCTGCTATGATTGGCATTCGTCGGTGCACGGGCATTGGCTGCTTGCCCGGCTCGCGCGTCTCTTTCCAGAGGCATCTTTCGCCCGTCCTGCGCGAGAAGCGTTACACCAAAGCCTAACGAGTGAAAATCTGAGGCAGGAAGCCGCGTATCTCCAGCGGCCGGGCAACGCCAACTTCGAGCGTCCCTACGGGCTGGCGTGGTTCCTCCAGCTCAGCGCGGAGTTGCGCGAATGGGACGATCCCGATGCGCGCGAGATGCTCGCCAATCTGGAGCCGCTCGAAAAGGCCGCGCTCGAGCGGTTGCAGACCTGGCTGCCGAAACTCTCCCATCCGGTCCGCATTGGCGAGCACGCGCAGACCGCCTTCGCGCTCGGACTGATGCTCGACTACGCGCGCAACGCAAAGAACGAATCTTTCGCGAAGCTGGTGACCGACCAGGCGCGGCGCTTCTACCTGAACGACAAGAGCTGCCCCATGGCTTATGAGCCTTCCGGCGAAGATTTCCTATCGCCGTGCCTGGCCGAGGCCGATGTCGTCCGCCGCATTCTTCCTCCGAGCGAGTTTGCCGTCTGGCTCAAGGAGTTCCTTCCGCAAATTCCGACCACCGCAAAAACCGACTGGCTGCCTGTGGTTGTTTCCACGGATCCGAGCGACCCAAAGCTCGCGCACCTCGATGGCCTGAACCTAAGCCGCGCCTGGATGCTGGAAGGAATTGCCTCCGGCCTTCCGTCGGACGACAAGCGCGGCCCCGCACTCCTCGCCACCGCCGAAGCGCATCGCCGGGCCGGCTTGGCCGCTGTCACTGGCGAGCACTACGAAGGTGGCCACTGGTTAGGCAGTTTCGCCGTTTATCTCGCTAGCCGCCGCGGGCTCGGGGATAAGCTGTAGCGCGCGCTAGGATGCTCGCGCTCGTAGGCGCCAGAAGCGCACGCCCATCGCACCCACCGCCGCGAGACCGAGCAGCGACACCGGCGACGGCTCCGGAATTACTCCGACACCGATAGCCGAGCCAGAATCATCGTAAGAATACTCTACGATCGCGCGCGGCTGGCTTTCGACCGTTCCGGCCAGGGAGATACGCATCCAGCCGTAGTTCGTTAGGCCGTTGCTTTCGTTCAGGAAACGGAAGCCGACATAGTTCTGCCCAGAATTCAGCAGGAGCGGTGTGGTCAGGCTGATGGTTAGCGTCGTGCTGTTCCCGGTCGTGAAAGAACTGGCCGAGCCGACAACCGATCCGATCGGAATGTTGAAGTAATTATTCCCCGACCCGATGTAGGCGTTGCCGGCCGCCAGGGTGGCCCACATGTTCAAGGCGGTCGAGCTCCACGGATTCACATCCCAGCCGGGCACCTGTGCCGCGCTCGTGCCGAACTGCCCCGTGACGACATTCAGGTAAACACCGTCCGTGGTGCTTGGGATGTTGAGGTTAATAATCCCGCTATAAACCAGGGAGCCGCTGGCGTTCGGCAAGGCGGGCGCGGTGAGCGCAGCGGCCGCCACAGTTGCGTAGGCGGTCAATCGGCCGTGCAGCCGCGGCGCCTCACTGTCGTGTCTTATGTTCATGACCTAGCGCATCTGTCGCCGCCAAAAGCGCACACCCAGTGCACCCGCTGCCGCGAGACTCAGCAGCGCCACCGACGACGGCTCCGGGATTAGTCCGAACCCGATGGGCGCGCCCGAATCCTCGTAGGCATACTCGATAATCGTCCGGGGCTGGCTTCCCGCCGTAGCGCCGATGAAGAGATGCATCCAGCCGTAGTTCGTTAGGCCGTTGGATTCATTTAGGAAACGGAACCCGACATAATTGTTGTTCGAATTGAGATTCAGCGGTGTGCTCGGGCTGATAGTCAGCGTCGTGCTGTTTCCGGTGGTGAAAGAGCTGGACGGACCGATGATGGATCCGATCGGGATGTTGAAGTAGCTATTGCCTGACCCGACGTAAGCGTTCCCCGCCGCGACCGTGGCCCACATGTTCAAGTCGGTGGAACTCCAAGGATTCACATCCCACCCCGGAACCTGCCCTTCGGAGTTGCCCGTGATCCCGGTGACCACGTTCAGATAAACGGCGGCTGTGGTGCTCGGGATATTGATGTTAACTATTCCGCTATAAAAAATGACGCCACTGGCGTTCGGCACTGCGGGCGCGGTGAGGGCCGCGGCGGCCAACGTTGCGTAGGTAGTCAGTCGATCGTGCAGCCGTCCGCGTGCTATCGTCTCGGGTTTTGTGAGCATCGGGATCAGAGTTCCGTTCCGCGAAGGTGCTCCTCTTCGCACCGCAGAGGCGTCGCTCGTACCCGATTCTAGCTATTTCGCATGGCGAATGGCGAACATAAATTCCTGCTTTCGGTCTCACCCCATCGCCACAAATTTCTTCCCGCCACACTTAGGGCAGGGTGGAGCAACATCGGCGGGCATGGGCCGTGTAAAGCGTTTGATGTGGTGGCAATCGACGCAGCGCCAGCGCATGGAGCGGAACTCCTCCAGCTCCTGTAGCCGGCGGATGGTGTAATCGATCCGTTCCCGCACCAACTCGAGCGCCTCGCGGACCGGCTTTAATGCTTCCGGGTCGGGCATAACGGCAATTCCAGTTGGAGCTCGGACGGCGCGCGGCGAAGAAAGAGCGCAAGGAGACGACGAATGAAGCGCATACGTTCATATGAACACACACCGCTGCGTTTGGCAAGAAATTGCGACTTCGTCCGCGTTCGCTGTTCAGCCGTTGGACAAGAGCATGGGAGAACGGTCGCCTAGATTCGACTCGCTCGGCATCGCCGGTTTACATCTCGTCAATGTGAAGCGAAATGCATCTCAAGAGCGCAGCGCAAATTTTTCCATGACTAACGGCAAGCAGGTTCTTGAGACGGAAAGGCTAACATTGCGGCAGTTCACCGCGGCGGATGCGGAGTTGATGCTGGAGCTGCTGAACGAGCCGGACTTCATCCGCTTTGTCGCGGATCGAGGCGTCCGGACGATCTCGCAGGCGGAGGATTTCATCGCTGCTCGGATCACGCCGAGCTACTCGGAGCATGGGTTCGGGTTTTACGTAGTGGAGCTAAAAGAATCGGGTGTGCCGATCGGGATGTGCGGGTTGATCAAACGGGAAGGGCTCGACGACGTGGACGTGGGCTACTCGATCCTGCGGCAATACTGGAGGCAGGGTTATGCTCATGAAGCAGCGCGAGCGGTGGTCGATTATGCGAGGGATGTGGTGAAGCTGCCGCGGCTAGTCGCGATTACTTCGCCCGATAATGTGAAATCGGGGACGCTGCTGGAGAAGCTGGGGCTGCGGTTCGATCGGATGGTGCAGCTGCCGGGCTATGGGAATGAGAGCCGGCTGTTTGTCGGGCCGGAGTGGGGCGGGAGTTAAGTAGTCGGTGTGGACGCGGGCGCGGGTTCTTTTCGCGTGGCGAAGCGTTCGATGAGGTAGAACATCACCGGGATAAGAAAGATGGCGATGAGGGTGGCCGCGAGCATGCCGCCGATGACGGTGGTGCCCATGATGCGGCGGGCGACGGCGCCGGCGCCGCTGGCGCGCCAGAGCGGGACGCATCCGAGGATAAACGCGAAAGACGTCATGATGATGGGCCGAAGCCGGACGCGCGCACCTTCGAGCGCAGCTTCGAGTAACGGCGTGCCGCGTTCATAGGCGAGCTTCGCAAACTCGACGATGAGGATGGCATTCTTCGCGGCGAGACCAATGAGCATCACGAGTCCGATCTGGGCGTAGACGTTGTTTTCCATGCTACGCGCCCAAAGCGCGGCGAAGGCGCCGAAGACGGCGATAGGTGTGCCTAACAATACGCTAAAGGGCAGAGTCCAGCTTTCGTAGAGCGCGGCGAGGATGAGGAACACGAAGAGCAACGACATGCCGAAGACGACGGCGGGCGAGACGCCTTCCTGTGCCTTCTTTTCCTGGAAGGACATGGCCGAGTAGTCGTAGCCCATCTCCGCAGGCATGGTCTCGGCAAAGGTTTCCTCGAGCGCGTTCATCGCATCGCGCGAGCTGTAGCCCGGCGCGGCGCTGGCGTTGATTTGCGCCGCGCGATAAAGGTTGAAGCGCAGGGTGAACTCGGGGCCAGTCCTGGGTTGCACATTAATGACGGTGCTGAGGCTCACCATTTCGTTGGCAGCATTCCGCACGTAGAAAAGCCCCACGTTTTCCGCCTTGGTGCGGTATTCGCCTTCGGCCTGCACAAAGACCTGCCACTGGCGGCCGAAACGATTGAAGTAATTTACGAAATAGCCGCCCATGAACGTCTGGAGCGTCTGGCTCACCTGCGTGAGATCGACCCCCTGCTTCAGCACTTTGTCGCGGTCGACATCGATAAAGACCTGCGGAACCGCAGGCAAAAACGGCGTGGTGGCCGAAGCGATCTCGGGACGTTTCCGCACGGCTTCGAGGAAGCGATTCACATTTTCGCCCAGAAACGCCGGATCGCGTCCGGCGCGATCCTCGAGCATGAAAGTAACACCGCCGGAGGTGCCGATACCGGGAATGGCCGGCGGCGGAAAGGAGAAGCCGACGCCATCGGGAATGCCGGCCAGCTTTTGATTAATGGTCTGCTTGAGCGCGGCGTACTGTTCGTTAGGCGCGGTCCGTTCGTCCCACGGTTTGAGTGTTACGAAGAAAAACGCGTTGAAGGTCGTCTGCACCGTGCTGAGGAGGTTAAACCCAAGAACGCTGGTGACGTGGGCAACGCCGGGAGTCTTGAGGAGGGCTTCTTCAACTTTGCGGGCAGCGTTGCCGGTGCGTTCCATCGACGCGGCGTAGGGCAGAGCAAGCGAGCCGTAGAGGTAACCTTGATCTTCTTCCGGCAGGAAGCCGGAGGAGAGGCGAGAGCCGAAGAACGCGGCGAGCAGCGCGAAAACGACGAGCAGCGCCATGCTGAGGCCGCCTTTGCGAATGGCGAGGCGCGAGGTGCTTACGTAACGCTCGGTAGTGTGACGGAAGAGGAGGTTGAATCGTTCGAAGAACCAGCCAAGCGGACCGCGGGCCGGTTGGCGCGGCCGCAACAGCATGGCCGCGAGCGCGGGGCTGAGCGTGAGCGCATTAAAGGCGGAGAAGATGACGGAAATCGCGATCGTCAGCGCGAATTGTTGATAGAGCCGTCCCGTGATGCCGGGAATGAACGCCGTCGGTATGAAGACGGCGGCAAGCACCAGCGCGATGCCGACCACTGGGCCAGACACTTCTTCCATCGCTTTCAGGGTTGCCTCGCGCGGCGCCATGCCTTCCTCGATGTGATGCTCCACGGCTTCGACGACGACGATTGCGTCATCGACGACCAGACCGATGGCGAGGACCAGACCGAACAGCGCAAGCGTGTTGATGGTGAAACCGAAGAGCGGGAAGAGCATGAACGTGCCGATCAGCGACACGGGCACGGCGCACAGTGGAATCAACGTCGCGCGCCAGCCTTGCAGGAAAATGAAGACGACGAGGATGACGAGCGCGAGCGCCTCGAGCAGCGTGTAGATGATCTCGTGCATGCCGGCCGTGACGGCGCGCGTGGTGTCGAGCGAAACCGTGTAGCTCATGTCGGCGGGGAAGTTGTGCGAGACGCGGTCCATCAACGCCTTCACGCCGTTGGCGGCTTCGAGCGCGTTCGTGCCGGGGAGTTGGTAGCAGGCAAGGACGGCGGCGGGTTTGCCATCGAGGCGTCCACTAAGCGCATAGGTTTGCGCGCCGAGCTCGAGTCGCGCGACTTCCTTGAGCCGGAGAAGCGAGCCGTCCGGATTGGCGCGCAGAACGATGTTGCCGAATTCTTCTGGACTCGTTAGGCGTCCGGGCGAGCGGACTGTGTAAGTGAAGTCCTGGCCGGTCGGCGCGGGCTCGCCGCCGATTTGTCCGGCGGGGTTGACGGTGTTCTGCGCGCGGAGGGCGTTGATGATGTCGGTGACCGTGACGTTCAACTTCGCGAGCTGATCGGGTTTCACCCAGAGACGCATCGCATACTGGCCCGCGCCGAAGACCTGCACGTTCGAGATGCCGGGCACGCGCGTGATTTGGTCGATCAGGTTGATGTTCGCGTAGTTGGCCAGGAAGATGTTGTTGTAGGTCCCGTTAGGCGAATTCAGCGCGATGAGGAGGAGCGGCGCGGTGGTCGATTTCTGGACGGTGATGCCGGCGTTATTGACGTCGGCCGGAACCTGCGAGCTGGCCTGGTTGACCCGCATCTGGGTCAGGATGTGATCGACGTTCGGATCGGTCGCGACGTCGAAGTTGATCGTCATGCGGATGGAGCCGTTCGCGTTGACCGACTGGATGTAGTTGCTCTTGTCGACGCCGCTCATCTGTTGCTCGATCGGCGCAGCGACGGACTGCTCGATCGTTTGCGCGTCGGCGCCGGTGTAATTGGCGCGCACCTGGATTTCCGGCGGGACGATGTTCGGATACTGCGAGATCGGCAGCTGGATCATCGAAACGGCGCCGACAATCGTCATGACGATCGCGATGACGATCGCGACGATGGGGCGCCGAATGAAGAATTTGGACATCGTGCGCCTAACGAGTCGCGGGCGACGGCGATGATGCCGCTGATGGAGATGGCGACGGAGTTGGCGGCACCCACGGTTTCGGATTTACCAACACGCCTTCGCGCGCTTTCTGCGTGCCTTCCACGACGATGCGGTCGCCTTTCTTCAGCCCGTCTTCCACGATCCACATGTGATCGATGCGGCGGCCCATCGTGACGGGATGCACGTGCGCTTTGTTGTCGGGGCCGATCACCGCCACCTGATTGTTGCCCTGCAGCTCCGTGACACTGCGCTGCGGAACGAGCAGCGCGTCTTTTCGAATCTCCGATTCGACGCGAATCCGCGCGAATTGCCCGGGCCGCAGAAGATTTCCCGGATTTGGAAACACGGCCGCGACGCGGAGCGATCCGGTTCGCACATCGACCTGGTTCTCGATCGCGAAAAGCTCTCCCTTATGCGGGTAAGTGGATCCATCCGGAAAGAGCAGCTCGAAGCGGAGATCCTTCTCGTGCTGACTACGCTCCTCGGGGTCGAAATAGCGCTTGGCGTATTCCGAATAACGCTGCTCGCTCACCGTGTAGTAAGCTTTGATCGGATCGACCTTGGTCACCGTCGTTAGGACGGCACCGACGTTGATTAGATCGCCGACCTGCACTTTGACCAAGCCCGCGATGCCATCGACCGGCGCTCTGATCGTCGTGTAGTCGAGATTGACCTGGGCGACCTCCACCGCTGCGCGCTGCGCTTCGGCTTGCGCCCGCGCGGCGGCGGCGGTCTGGACGGCGTTATCGCGTTCCTGTTCGCTCGCGACCTTGCGCTGAAACAAATCCGTCGCGCGTTGCGCGTTCAGGTCGGCCTGCTTGGCTGAAGCCTCGGCCTGGAGCAAGGCCGCTTTCGCCTGGGCGAGGGCCGCTTCGAACGGTCGCCGATCAATCTCGAACAGCACGTCGCCTTTCTTAACCGGCTGACCTTCCTTGTAGTTCTGCGAAACCAGATAGCCCTGCACTCGGGCTTCGATGGTCGCGTTCACGGACGCGTCGAGCTGGCCGACATATTCGTTGTAAATCGGCACGTCCTGCTGTGTGACTTCGGTCACGAGGACTTCAGGCGGCGGCGGGGGCGGCGGTGTTTTGCGCGCGCAGCTGTCTAAGGAAAAGACCGCCAGGCCGAGGAGAGCAAATGACGTGACACCGCCTGACGTGATCCACCGTGCCGCCATCCTGTGCGCACCTTCGCACAGCGCATGGGTCGAACAACGCGTTTCCGCGCCACGACGGATGGCCAAGAAAAGGATCCGAAAAACGTCCGCGTTGTCGCCGCTACCCGATTCCTAAGAACAATGATCTACAAAAAGCTTCTCATCGCCGCGTGCGTCGCGGCTTGTGCGCTGACGAGCGTAGCTCAGGCGCAACATATCAGCGTAGAAATCGGTGATCGGCCGTATTACACCCGCGGTCCGTACTATCACCATAACGGTTACCGGATGGTGTGGGTGCCGGGCCATTGGGGCCACCATCATCGTTGGATCCATGGCCATTATGTCCGGCGGGAGCGCTGGAATGGCCACGGCGCCTGGCATCACTAACCGCGCGAAATTCAGTCCAAAGGCAGCCCCGGAAACGGGGCTGCCTTTTTCATTATTGCCGCCATCTTCGGGCGCCGGAATCGAAGCGGGTAGCGATTTGCCTGATCCCGCTGTATTCCAGCGGTGCTCATGCAATCGGAGAAGTATCTCGCGGTCTTCAAGCTCGGGCTGCAGAACACATTTGTTTACCGCTGGAATTATTTTCTGCGCGCGATCTTCGGGCTGATCCCGCTAGCAGGAACGGTCTTTCTCTGGCGCGCGGTTTTCCACGAACGCGGCGGCGGCATGCAGGGCTACGACTACGGGTCGATGATCTATTATTACCTGCTCATGATCCTCGTCTCGAACCTGGTCACGCCGACTGAGGATGAGTGGCAGATCGCGTCCGACATTCGTGAGGGGCAGATCAACTCGTTCCTGACGAAACCCCTCAGCTATCTCGCGTATCGATTCAGTATTTTCCTAAGCGGTCGGCTCGTCTACACCGTGATCACGATCGCCCCCATCGCGGTTATCTTTTTCTGCTTCCGCGAATATCTCACTGCTCCGTCAGATCCATTGACGTGGGTCTGCGCCTTCATCTCGCTGCTGATGTGCGCGATGATCCAGTTCTTCATCACCTACAGCATCGCGATGATGGCATTCTGGATTCTCGAGATCTCGACGATCGTCTTCATCGTTTACAGCTTCGAGTACTTCCTAGGCGGCCAAATGTTCCCAGTCGACATCATGCCGGCGCCGGTTCAGGCGGTGATGAAATGGCTACCGTTTTATTATGAACTCTTCTGCCCAATCGCGATATTCCTGGAACGACTCAAAGGCCCCGCGGTCTTCGAAGCGATGGCGATTCAGACCGGCTGGCTAATCGCGACCTGGGCGCTGGCGCGAATGATGTGGCGCCGCGGCCTTGGCCACTACCAAGCCGTCGGTGGCTGAGCTGCGACGTCAGCGTTTCTCTTCGATCAACTCCGCGAACTGCTGGAAGAAATAGCCGGCATCATGCGGACCGGGCGCGGCCTCCGGATGATATTGCACGCTGAAGACCGGCAGGTCGCGGTGCCGCATTCCTTCAACCGTGCCGTCGTTGAGATTCACGTGGGTAACTTCGATTTCCTTGGGCAACGATTCGGGATCCACCGCGAATCCATGATTCTGTGAGGTGATGGCAACTTTGCCGGTGCGCAGATCTTTCACCGGCTGATTGCCGCCGCGATGGCCGAACTTCAGTTTAAAAGTGCGACCGCCGAACGCGTAGCCGAGCACCTGATGCCCGAGGCAAATTCCAAAAACCGGCGTTTTCCCTAGTAAGCCATTTACAGCTTTGTGCGCGTAATCGAGCGCGCTCGGATCGCCCGGGCCGTTGGAGAGAAAAACGCCCGCAGGATTCATGGCCAAAACTTCGTCCGCCGAGGTCGCCGCTGGAACAACCGTCACGCCGAAGCCGGCCTGGCGCAGCCGCCGCAGGATGTTTTCCTTGATGCCGTAATCATAGGCGACGATCTCGTGGCGGATCGGCGGAAGCTCTGGCCGGCGCACTTCACCCGCGCTGCCACTCGCGACCGACCAGATGCTGCTCGCGGTATTCTCCGCGTCCCAACGATACGGCGCTCGCGCGGTTACCTCAGCCACATAATCCATCCCGACGACGCCCTCACCGCGGATCGCCTCGTCGACGGCTTCCGTTTCGGAAAGCGCTTCACTCGTTAGGCAAGCCTTCATGGCGCCGCGTTCGCGCAGATGCCGGGTCAACGCGCGGGTGTCGATTCCTTGGGCTCCGGGAATTTTCCAGTGCCGCAAATAATCATCGAGCGATCGCTCCGAGCGCCAATTGCTTGGCACCTCTGTCAGCTCTTCAATCACAAAGCCGCGCACGTGGGGCTCGCGGCTTTCCTGGTCGAGCGAATTGGTGCCGTAGTTTCCAATGTGTGGATACGTCATCGCAACGATCTGGCCGCGATACGATGGATCGGTCAGCACCTCTTGATAACCGGTCATCGAGGTGTTGAAACAAACTTCCCCGACACACGTGCCAGTAGCGCCAAAAGCCGTCCCTTCGAAGGTACGTCCATCTTCCAGGGCGAGAATTGCGCGCATGCCTGCGCACTCTGTCCCTTCGTCGAGCAATTTCAATTTTTAACGCTGTCGAACCTTGGCTGGCTCCTGAACTCCCGAGTCTTCTCGACGCTGCGGGTCCGATTCTGGTAATCGTGAGGCCCCCCATGAAAGCTTCACGCGTTCTCCGCGCGTGCCTGACCGCGCTTGCGTGCGTTGCGGCTACGTCGTCGGCCAATGATCTCTATTACGACTCCGGCCACGATATCTTCGGCAACATGGGCCCGAATCCCACTTCGTGGGGGAGCGCTGAAAATTGGGAGCCGAACGGCCTGCCAACCAGCGGCGACACCACGACCCTCACCAATAACTATTTCCAGACAATCCCGAACGTGCACCTCGATGGAGTCAATCACGTTGCGGATAGCTTGTATCTCGCCTTTCAACCGACGCAGGGCCAGTGGCGCCTCGGCGCAAATGGAATCGGTGGCACCGGCATGAGCGCCACGCTGACGCTGACCAGTGGATTGATCAGCCGCTCGGATACAAATGACGATCAGGTGCTGATCATCGGAGCGACTTCTGGTGCTGGCCTCTTAACCGGAGCAGTGATGACGCTGGCTACTACTGCGTCCGGTTTCACGATCAATCAGGTCGATCCCCAACCTGCGGCCGAATTGTGGATCGAAGCGATCATCGCAGGCGCTGGCAAGACTCTGACGCAAGTTGGCCTTGGCGTGACGATCATCACGCGAGCGAGCACCTTCACGGGCGCAACATTAGTCGGACCCGACTTCCAGGCCTTGAACACTCTCGGCGCCGCGGTGGATGGCGCGCTCGGGAATACCTCGAGCATCGCGATCGATCACGGCGGGAACCTGAGGCTAAGCAACCCGGCAGCAACCGATCGAATCAGAAATGAGGCACCGATCAGGCTCGGCCCGCCGACTTATGCTGGCCTCCCGGCGCAGCCGCCTGCCATCAGGCGAACCGGCGGTGGCAACGAAGGTCTTGGGAACAGCATCGGCCTTGGCGCACTAACATTGACGGCGCTGAACTCGATTCTTGATTACGGAGGAGACGCTACGGGAAACGGCACTCTCACCTTTGCTGACTTCTTCCCGATCGAGAAATCAACGCTGCTCGTTCGCGGTTACCACGGGGTGTTCGGAACGGGTGCCCCGGGCCAGGATGGAACGGATGATCGACTCATTTTCGCAACCGACCAGACGAACAATCTGCTTCGGTTTCGCTTCCTGCATCCAAACGGGATGAATGGCACCTTCCTTGCGGCGCAGATCACTCTGCCCAGCGGCTTTCACGAAATCGTGCCGGCCGGGCCTGCAGTGAGCACTTTCCAGGTAAGTGAAACCGGCCATGAGGGGACGAACGTTGTGATCCGATTCCTCGCGACACCCGGTCAACGTTACCGCGTGCGAGCGAGTGAAAACCTGACCGATGGTTACCCGGTTGTGGTCGCGACCATTCCGCCGGCAAATGATTACGTCATTCGCCAGGTGAGCGATCCGGATGCCCTGAGCGCGGGCCGACGTTTCTACGTCGTGACCGAAGTCGGTCCGGCCGATTGACTTGGGCTTCCGTAAACCCTTGCGGGCAAAAAAAAGCGCCCGGACCATTGCTGATCCGGGCGCGGATAAATTTTTACCCCGCCGATGCCGTTTAGGAGGATATCCCGTTCCCTTTCGGTAACGGGCGGGTGACCATCGCGGCAGCGTCAGACTTCCAATTAAGGCATGTCTTCTTCCGCCTGCGACCAAGCCCCCTTAGCTAACACAATATCGGTCCGGGAATCACACCTGTAATCTCGAACATCGCAGGGTAAATTTTTGTGAGAGCCCTTGCTTGAGAGTTGAGCGAAAAACGCTGGTTTCCATCCCAACCCTCAGCCAAAAACTCTCAACGACTTTCAAAGAACTACTCCCGCAGTTCAGCGCCTAACTCGCTTTTTAGTCGTTCGCGAATTCGCGTGTGAACCACGGTGACTTCGTCGTGTGTGAGTGTCCGGTTTTTGTCGCGGTATGTCAACGTGTATGCCATCGATTTCCGTCCAGCTCCGAGATTTTTTTCTGCTTCCGGGCCTTCGAAGAGATCGAAGAACTCCGCGCGCATCAGCATCGGTTCACCCTGCATCGCAGCGATGATTTTTTCGTGCGTCAGATCACGCGGCACGATCATTGCAATGTCGCGGGTGATAGATGGAAATTTGTCGAGGTCGGTGAACTTCAGCCCATCGTCCGACTTCGGCTGCAATGCGCTCACTTGAAGCTCGAGGATCAAAACCGGCGCGGTCGCGCCCAGTTTGTCGCGCTGCTCCGCGGCGAGTTGGCCGGCAAAGCCGACAATCTTTTCGTCGCGCAATATCTCGACCGCGAACGCGAGTCCCGCCCGTTCGCTACGGCGAAAGGCAAGCGTCCCCGCGTCGACGCTCTCGAGTGCGCCCTTGAGATCGAAGAAGTCGAGTTTACGCGATTCGCGCGCGCGCCAATGCACTGCGCCCTGCAACGCGCCGGAACCAAGCAGCGCGAGCCGCCGTTCCTCGACTCCGCTCTGCGGTTGGAAGATTTGGCCAAGCTCGAACAATCGAATGCTTTGCGCGCCGGCGCGGATGTTGCGCTCCAGCACATTAAGTAATCCCGGCACGAGACTTGGACGCAGCGCGACGTGATCTTCACTGAGCGGATTGCGCAGCGCGAGCGCTTCTTGCGCGAAGTGATCGCTCCCACGCGGGATCAGCGCCGACGTTCGCGCTTCGGAAAATCCTCGCGCACTGAGTCGCTGTCGCAGGCGTGCTTCGAAATCATAGGCGCGATCAGCTTCACTGATCGCGGTGAAGGTGCTGCGGTTGCGGCTGGGCACCTTGTTGATCCCGTATTGCCTAACGACTTCTTCGATGAGATCGACTTCGCGTTTCAGGTCGCCGCGGAAACTCGGGATGCGCCAGGTCGTGCCTTCCACGCTCGCGTTCGCCGGGAGCAATCCGAAATTGCGCAGGCCGCGATCGATATCGCTCCGCGGAATCGCGACGCCGAGTAGTTGATCGCAGCGCTGATAGCGCAACCGCACGTTGACTGGCGTGGTCGGCGCGTCGCCCGCGATGACGACATTCGGTGACGGCTGTCCGCCCGCGAGCTCGCGGAGGAGTTGGGCCGCGCGCGCCGAAGCCCGGCACGTCATGCCGGGATCAACGCCGCGCTCGAAGCGATAACTTGCGTCGCTCGGCAAATTCAAAGTACGCGCCGTGCGTCGAATGCTCGAGGGCAGGAAATACGCGCTTTCCAGCAGGACGTTGCGGGTGCCTTGCGTCACGCCAGTATCTTCGCCGCCCATGACGCCGCCGATTCCGACCGCACGCACGCTATCTGCAATGACAAGATCCTGAGAGCCTAACGAGTAGTTCCGGCCATCGAGCGCAAGGAACTGTTCGCCTTCCCGTGCGAGCCGAACGTTGATCCCGCCCTGCAGCTTTTCGGCGTCGAAGGCGTGCAGCGGTTGCCCCAGTTCCAGCATCACGAAGTTCGTGATGTCGACGATGTTGTTGATCGGACGTATCCCGCTCGCCTCGAGCTTTGCGCGCATCCAGTCCGGGCTTGAACCCACCGTGACGTTCTCGATCCGACGCGCGGTGTAAAACGGGCATTCGCGGATTGCCGCGATTTGCACGCTCGCGTCCGCGACCGATTTCGGCTCCGCAATTTGCGGCACGCGCAACGGGTTGCCGGTGAGCGCGCTGATGTCCCGCGCCAGGCCGAGGTAGCTCAGCAGGTCGCCGCGATTCGGCGTGATCTCGACATCGAGGATTGTGTCCGGCGGAAAGAGCGAGCCAATCGGCGCGCCGATCTTCGCGTCGCGTGAGAGAATGAGGAGCCCGTCGCTGTCTTCGGAAAGCTTCAACTCGCTCGGGCTGCAGAGCATGCCTTGCGACTCGACGCCGCGCAGCTTGCTCACCTTAATCTTCAGACCATTCGGCAGCGCCGCTCCCGGCAGCGCGACCGGCACCTTATCGCCGACCTTGTAGTTCTTCGCGCCGCAAACAATCTGACGATGCTCGTTCGTGCCATCGTTCACGTCGCAAACGCTGAGACGATCGGCATTCGGATGTTGCGAGGACGCGTTGATCTGACCAACGACCACGTTATCGAGATCGAGCCCGCGTCGTTCGACGCCTTCAATCTCGATGCCGGCAAACATCAGCAGATCGACGAGCTGCTCGATCGTCGCGGGCAGCTCAACAAATTCGCGCAGCCAATTGACGGAAAACTTCACGCGAATTGCCTCAGGAAACGCAGGTCGTTCTGCGAGAAAAGCCGGATGTCGGGAATATCGAACAGGATCATCGCGAGCCGATCCATCCCGAGCCCGAAAGCGAAACCCGAATATTTTTCCGGATCGTAAGCGGTATCGCCGCGGGCGCGATTCACCTCTTCGAAGACGGCCGGATGCACCATGCCGCAGCCCGCCAGCTCAAGCCATTTTTCCCCGCTCTTGAGCGCTTTCGATTTCACATCAACTTCGAAGCTCGGCTCGGTGAACGGGAAGAAATGCGGGCGAAAACGAATCTCCGTCTTCGCGCCTAACAACTCGCGGAGGAAGAATTCGATCGTGCCCTTCAGGTCGCCAACAGTGACGCTGTCATCAACGTAGAGTCCTTCGATCTGATGGAACTGCGCGCTGTGCGTCGCGTCCACTTCATCACGCCGATAAGCTGCGCCCGGCGCGATGACGCGAATCGGCGGCGGCGCGGATTGCATCGTCCGCACCTGCACGGTCGAAGTGTGGGTGCGGAGCAGGCGGCCGTCGGGCAAAAAGAAAGTGTCCTGTTCGTTGCGCGCCGGATGATCAGGCGCGGTGTTCAGCGCATCGAAGCAATACCATTCCGTCTCCACGTCGGGGCCTTCCGCGAGCGCGAAACCCATCCGTCGAAAAATCGCGATCGCGCGATCGAGCATCTGGGTGAGGGGATGAAGCGCGCCGATCTCGGTGGCTGTGCCCGGCAGCGAAAGATCGATGTCGGCGAGCGCGCTCGCTTCGCGTTGCGCGCGCAAGCGTTCGCCGGTTTCGGCGAGTGCGGCGGTCACAGCGTTGCGTGATTCGTTCAGCAATTTGCCGACAACGGGACGCTCTTCCTTGCTCAACGTCTTGATCTGTTCGCCCCAGACGGAGATGCTGCCGCTGCGTCCGAGATAGCGGACGCGCAGCGCTTCGAGCGCAGACTCGTCCTGCGTCTCAGCGATCTCGCGCAGAGCAGAGTCGCGCAGTTCTTCGAGCGGGTGCGGCATTGGGTAGCGAAGGTGGAACGACCCGCGCGGGACGTCCACCGTTGAATTGCGAATGCGCGCGGGAATCCGTGGCCGCCTACCAGATGCGAACGCGCTGGTCCGGCGCGACGAAAAGTTTGTCGGCGGATTGCACGTCGAACGCCTTATACCAGTCATCGATGTTCCGCACGGGTCCGTTGACGCGGTACTGCCGCGGCGAATGCGGATCGCTCACCACCTGCTTGCGAATCGCATCATCGCGCAGCTTGCCGCGCCACGCCTGCGCCCAGCCGAGAAACACCCGCTGATCGCCGGTCAGGCCATCGATCACCGGAGCTTCCTTGCCTTTGAGCGACGCGCGATAAGCGTCGAGCGCGATCGTTAGGCCGCCGAGGTCGGCGATGTTTTCGCCCATCGTCAGTTCGCCATTCACCTTTGCGCCCGGCAGCGGTTCGTATTGCGAATACTGCGCGCCGAGCACCGCTGCGCGTTTCTCGAAAGCTGCCGCGTCTTCTGCTGTCCACCAATCGCGCAGCTTGCCTTCCGCATCGAATTTCCGTCCCTGATCATCGAAGCCGTGCGTCAGCTCGTGGCCGATCACGCCGCCGATTGCGCCGTAGTTGATCGCAGGATCGGCCTTAGCGTCGAACATCGGCGGCTGGAGAATGCCGGCCGGGAAAACGATGTCACGCAGGAGGCCGTTGTAGGCGTCGTTAGTCTGTGGCGTCATCTGCCACTCGGCGCGGTCGACTGGACCCGCCAAGCGATGGACAAAAAAGGCCCAGTCCGCGCTGGCGGCGCGGCGGATGTTTCCGATGATGTCGTCATCGCGGACGACAACCTTCGAGTAGTCGCGCGGCGTGTCCGGATAGCCGACTTTGATCTGGTAAGTGTCGAGCTTCTTGATCGCTTCCGCTTTGGTCGCGTCACCCATCCAGTCGAGCTTCTCGATGCGCTCGTGCATCGCGACTTTCAGATTCGCGACCAGCTCCTCGATCTTCGCCTTCGCTTCCGGCGGAAAATACTTCGTGGTGTAAAGCTGGCCCACGGCCCAACCGAGATTGCCAAAGCGATCGAAGCGTTCACCCGTTCCGTAATCGCCGCCGCTGACCGCGTGCACGCCGCGTTTCCAGCGCGCCTGCTGTTCTGCCTGACCGGAGAGCGTTTTGTTGCGCATCTCGAACGACGCATCGGCAAACGCTTTCGACAGGAAAGGCGCAGCGTGATCGAGAACGTTGAACGCCTGCCAGGCTTGCAGCGTTTCGATCGGGGCTTGGGCGAAGATGCTGGCCAGTTTTGGAAACGCCGTCTTCTCGGCCACGATCACGCGCTCGACTTTCGTTAGGCCGGCTGAGCCCAGGAACGGCAGCCATGGAAAATCCGGCGCGAGCGTCTTCAGTTCGTCGATGCTGGCGGGATTATAGATGGCAACGGGATCGCGCTGTTGCGCGCGCGACCAGCTCGCGTCGGCGATATCGCTTTCGAATTTGACGATGTCAGCCGCGCGCGTTTCGGCATCCGGCCATTTCGCGAGCTTCAATAACTCCGCGACATAGGCCTGATACTTCGTCTTCTGCGGAGCGAAGTCCGGCTTCAGATAATAATCACGATCAGGCAAACCGAGACCCGCTTGCCCGAGATAAACGGTGTAGCGACTCGGGTCGCCAATATCGACGTCGATGAGGATGCCGAAGATCCCTCCCTCCAGATCGGAATTCTGCCGGCCCATCAAGCCCGCGAGTTCTTCGCGGGTTTTCGCCGCGTGAATTGCGCTCAGGATTTCCTGCAACGGCGTCGCGCCCGCTTTCTCGATGGCCGCTTCGTTCATGAATGATTTGTAGAACGCGCCCACTTTGCCGTCGGTCGAGGTCGGCTCGTGTCCGGCATTCTTCGCTGCGGCTTCGAGCAAATCGTGCAGCCGTTGCTCCGTCGTATCGGTCATCGCGAGGCGGAGGCTGTAGGCCGATTTGTCGGGAGGGATCTGGACGCGATCGAGCCAGGCGCCGTTCGCATAACGAAAGAAGTCATCGCCCGGTTTGGCCTTGAGATCGGCTCCCGCGGTGTCGAAGCCCCACTTCCCGTATTGCGGCGCATTCGACGCAGGTGACGGAGTCGCTTCAGCGGTCGCCTCCTTGGCGTCGCGCTTCTTCTCTGCGCCAGCCGCGCCGACGACCGCAACGCTAACGAGCACAACCGACAAAAGGGGAGCGAAGGGAAATTTCATCCGCGCACGTTACCGTTGGAACGAAAGCTCGCACAAACGCTTTCGGCGTGTAGAGAGGCTCCGATCACATGCCGCTCGCCCCGGAAATTTCTCTGCGCCGCGCGACCTGCGAAGATGTCGAGGCGATCCGCGCGTTGATCGTGATTTCCGCGCGCGAATTGAGCCGCGGCTATTATGATGATGCGCAAATTGCCGCAGCGCTCGCGCACGTCTTCGGCGTCGATACAACGCTGATCGCTGATGGAACTTACTTCGTCGCCGAGCGCGCGGGTGAGCTGATCGCGTGTGGCGGATGGAGTAAACGGCGGACGCTTTTCGGAGGCGACCAATACGCGGGACGCGATTCCGCTTTCTCCGATCCAGCGACGGACGCAGCGAAAATCCGCGCCTTTTTCATTCATCCAAATGCGGCGCGGCAGGGACTGGGGCGATCAATCCTCGAACGTTGCGAAGAGGAAGCGCGCGCCGCCGGCTATCGATCGGCGGAGCTGATGTCCACATTGCCGGGCGTGGAATTTTATCGCGCGGCTGGCTACGTTGCGGGAGCGCCGACTTCGCTCACGGTCGGGGAGGGCGTGGAGATCGGTTTTGTTCCGATGCGGAAGAGTTGGTGAGCGGCGCCATTACTTCGGCGGATCTCCTGCTAATCCCAACCGCTCGGCATCCGCCTGCAAGGCACTGATCACGCCCGCGATCACATCTTCCAGCGGCATGCCAAGCTCCGCCGCGCCGCGGACGATGTCTTCGCGGTTCACCGCGCGCGCGAACGCCTTGTCCTTCATCTTCTTCTTCACGGCGGTGACATCGACTTCGTGGACGCTCTTCGACGGACGAACGCGCGCAACTGCCATGACGAAGCCGCTCAGCTCATCGACGGCATACAACGTCTTCTCCAGCGGCGTCTCGCGCGTGACGCCGGAGTAATCCGCGTGCGAAAGAATCGCGCGGCAGACTTCTTCGCTCCAGCCGTTGGCGCGGAGCCAGTCGACTCCGACGAACGGATGACCTTCAGTGGGACTTTGCTCCTGGTTCGGATGCCGCTCGTAATCCATGTCGTGAAGCAGCCCGACCGCTTCCCATAGATCGGTATTCGCGCCGGAGCGTTGCGCAAAGTGCCGCATCGAATCCGCCACCGAGTAGCAGTGGCGGCGCAGGCTCTCGGATTGAACCCACTCGTGCAAAATCTTGAGGGCGCGCGCGGCGGAATCGTTCATGCGAGAGGGATCGCATTCGGCGGACCGCGGACAAGCGGTTTTCTCTTTGCAAAAAGACGGCGTCGCACTCTCTTGCTCGCCAATGTCCGAGCCCGAGAACAAACGCGTTAGCGCACGCGCGACCGGCATTGTCGGCATCGCTGTCTTGTGCAGTCGCATCCTTGGCTTGGTGCGGGAGATGGCGTTCGCGGCGCTCTTCGGCGCGGGGAAGAACCTTGACGCTTTCCTGATGGCTTTCCGCGTGCCGAATCTCCTGCGCGATCTTTTTGCCGAAGGCGCGCTTTCGACCGCGTTCATCACCACTTTCTCGAAGCGGATCGCGACGGACGGCGACCAATCGGCGTGGCGGCTGGCGAATAAGGTGGCAACGCTGACCGCGGTCTTCATGAGCGCGCTGACGCTGCTCGGCATCCTGCTCGCGCCGCAACTCATTGGGCTCATGACGTGGTGGAGCTGGTCGCCGGAAAAAACGGAGCTGACCGTTCTGCTCACCCGGATCATGTGGCCGTTTATCCTGTTCGTGGCGCTAGCGGCGTTGGTGATGGGAATGCTGAACGCGAAGCACGTGTTCGGGCCGCCGGCGATGGCTTCCAGCTTTTTCAACCTCGGCTCGATCGTTTTCGGCATTGCCGCAGGCTGGTTGTTCGATCCGCGTTTCGGTCCGCGGTCATTGATCGGACTCTCGTTAGGCACGTTGGTCGGCGGCCTGTGGCAACTGGTCTCCCAATTCCCATCGCTCCGGCGGGTCGGTTACCGCTTCCGTCCAGACTTTGCCTGGCGCGATCCCGGCGTGCGAACTGTTCTCGCCTTGATGGGCCCGGCGGTGATCGCGGCCAGCGCGGTCCAGGTGAATGTCCTGGTGAACAGCGGGTTTGCGGCGCGTCTCGGCGATGGACCGGTGAGCTGGCTAAACATCGCGTTTCGCCTGATGCAATTACCGCTTGGACTTTTCGGGGTGGCGGTGGCGACCGTCGCGTTGCCGCTCGTCTCGCGCAGCGCCGCGCTCGGCAAGAAAGAAGAATTTCGCGGGGCCATCGCCCACGCGCTGCGCCTTGTCATGCTGCTGACGATTCCCTCCGCGATTGGCCTGATCGTTCTGGCGCAGCCGATCATCGCGTTGATCTACGAGCACGGCCGCTTCAGTGCATGGGCGACCGAGCAAACGGCGGCGGCCTTGCGCTTCTATGCAATCGGGCTCGTCGGCTACGCATCCGTGAAAGTGCTCGCGCCGGCCTTCTATGCGCTCGATAAGCGGAATCTCCCGATGCTGGTCAGCATTCTCTCCATCGTCTTCAATTTCTTCTTCAACTGGCTGCTGACTTTCCGGCTCGGGCTCGGGCACATCGGCCTCGCGCTTTCGACCAGCTGCATCGCGGTGATCAATTTCCTGCTGCTTTATGGAATGATGCTGCGCTACGCCGGGCCGCTCGAAACCGGCGCGATGTTCCGGACGTTGGCCAAGCTGTTGATCGCCGGCGCGTGTCTCGGCGCGGTCTGCTGGTTTGGCGATCAGTGGTTCTTCGCGAACGGCATTCCGCGTTCTGAATGGCACAAGCTGGTCGGCGTCGGCACGACCGTGGTTGCCGGCAGCGTCGTCTTCTTCGGCGCGGCCTATATACTCCGCGTTGCGGAGTTGCAGGACATGGTCGCGCTCGTGCGGCGCAAGCTCGGGCGCTGATGAAACTCGCGCGCTCTACTGCGGAGCGCGTCCAACATCATCGTCCGGCGCGCCGCGATGTTGCTGGATGAATTGCGAAGGATTAATCCAGCCGCGCGTGTCCTCCCGATAACCGCCGCCGACGAACGGCGTCAGGAATTCGCGCATCTCGAAATGCAGGTGCGCCCAATATTTGCCGTCGGCGTTACCGACCGTGGCGATCTGCTGGCCGCGGCGAATATCCTGATGCGATGCAACGCCGATCGTTTGCAGGTGCCCGTAAAACGACTCCACATATTTGCGGGCGCCGTTCTCATCGTAGGCGTGGAGCATGATGATGACGTTGCCCCAGCCCGGACCGCCATAGCCTGCCGTCAGGACGCGGCCGTCCGCGACTGCGAAAACGGGATCGCCGAGATCGCTGTTTTCTCCGCCGATGCCGTTGAGATCATCGCCAAGATGCCGGTTCTCGGTGAACGGCTGCGCGTTGTAGGTCAACGCGCCGTGCTCGCTGCCGATTGGGAAATCGAAACGCGTTGCGGTGGGCAGTGACGCTAGCTCGAAGGGCGAGGGAAGTTGCAGCGCGGGATCGCGCTGCCCGCCGCGGAGCAATTCCGGACGCAGGCGCCAGAACAGCACCGCGGCGAGCGCGATGACGAACACGACGACCATGCTCAAGACCGTCGCCCAGCCGGTTCTGCCCTTGCTCGCGTGGAGGTTCATCTTTACGGTCGCGCGATGCGGACTCTGGTCACGGGCGGTGCCGGTTTCATCGGTTCCCATCTCGTGGAAAAGCTGCTGCGCGCCGGTCACGAAGTCTCAATTCTGGACGACTTCAATGACTTTTATGATCCGGCGACGAAACGCGGGAACATTGCGGCGGTCGCGAAGGACATCCGCGTTCACGAAGCCGATTTGCGAGATGCGGAGGCGGTGCGCTCCGTTTTCGCGCAGGAGAAATTCGACGCGATTGCGCACCTGGCCGGCCGCGCGGGAGTGCGTCCCTCAATCTCGGAACCACAGCTTTATTACGACACGAACGTTACCGGCACGCTTCATTTGTTGGAAGCGGCGCGCCAGGCCGGGATCGAGCGCTTCATCTTTGCGTCGAGCTCATCGGTTTACGGCGTCTCGAAAACCGTGCCGTTCTCGGAAGAGCTGCATCTCACGCAAACGATCAGCCCTTACGCAGCGACGAAAATTGCGGGAGAGTTCCTTTGCTCGACCTACTCGCACCTTTACAAGGTGCGCGTCGTGGCGCTGCGCTTCTTCACCGTGTACGGCGCGCGGCAACGGCCCGATCTCGCCATTCATCAATTCACCCGCCGGATCCTCGCGGGCGACCCGATCAACCAGTTCGGCGATGGAACTACGCGGCGTGATTACACTTACGTCGACGACATCATCCAGGGCGTCATGGCGGCCTTCGATTACAACGGCGCCGGGTTCGACATCTTCAATCTGGGCGAAAGCCAGACGATTGAGCTGCGGGAACTCATTGCCGCGATTGAGGCGCTGGTCGGCCGAAAGGCGCAGATCAATCAGCTTCCCGAGCAGCCCGGCGACGTCCCGCTGACCTGCGCCGACATCTCCAAAGCCCGGCGGCTCCTTGGTTACAATCCGACGACGCCTCTCGCCGTCGGTTTGCCGAAGTTCGTCGATTGGTTCCGCGAGACGCAAGCCTGACGTTCGTTACGGCGGGCTCGCGAAGGCGGGCCGCCGTCGGCCCCGGAGGCCCACGCTTGCCAAGAGCCTCTGTCGCGGCCATAGTTATTCGCAGATGTCGGGAGTGTTCTTCGAATATCCGGGCGTCCGCTTTTCACGACGGAACAAGCTTTGGGAGACTATCATGCGAGGATTCGCGTCTCTGCTTTTCCCTCGAGTTCAACCTGCGGCGCACCCTGCGTTTCGACCCTCTCGACCAACGGCGGCGGAGTTCCCCGTCATCACGCAGACTGCGCTTGAGCGACTGAAAAGGACCCTTCGGGGTTCGCGTGCTGGGGACCGGGCATCAATGGATGCGCTCCGCCCGAAGCATAATTCGGTCAACACTGAGGATCTATATGGCATCTCAATCAAACGGGAGAAATCCGCGACGCTCACGCAGCGGCGGTGGCTCCCGGCGCCGGGGCGACGATCGCTCCCACCGGTCGCGCCCGGTTCCAAAAGCGCCCGTCAAGATGACGTGGTGGGAAAAATTCCTGGGCTTTTTCAACGGCAACGGCAGTCCACCGATCGCGCGCGTGCCGCAGGAATCGAAACGCAATGGGGAGCGGCGGGAGCGTTCCAACCAGCCGCGTAAAGTCGAGTCAGTCGAAGTCACCACGCCGCGGCTTTACGTCGGCAATTTGTCGTTCGAAGCCACGGAGAGCGATCTGTTCGAGCTCTTCAACGGCGTCGGCCAGGTGCAGAATGCGGAAGTTGTGACCTACAAACACAACCAGCGCTCAAAGGGATTCGCCTTTGTGCAGATGAACACGGTTGAAGAGGCGCAGCGCGCCGTCACCGAGCTGCACGATAAGGAATTTCTCGGCCGCAAGCTGTTGGTTAGCGGCGCGAAGACGAGCGAGCATCACGCAGCCCACTAACGACTACGAGAGAATTACAAAAACCGGGAGCGGAGGTGAACATGCGCCTCGCTCCCGGTTTTTTGTTGTCGTGACACGGCGGCCGCGATGACGCCCGGCACTTTCTACATCGTCGGCCCGACGGCATCCGGGAAATCGGAAATCGCTGCGGTGGTCGCGCAAAACTGCCACGCGGAGATTGTAAGTGCCGATGCATTTCAGATCTATCGCGGGCTCGATCTGCTGACCGCGAAACCAGACAACAAGTTGTTGGGCGCGGTTCGCCATCACTTGATCAGCGAAGTGGATGCCGATGTCGCGATGACGGCGGAAGATTTTCGCCAGCGTGCGCGAGCTGCGATTGCTGACATTCACGGCCGCGGGAAGCACGCGCTCGTCGTCGGCGGCAGCGGCCTTTATGTGCAGGCGCTCACGGATGGCTTGTCGCCGTTGCCGCCTGCCAACGCGCAGCTGCGCGAGAAGCTGGATCAGCTCAGCGAAGGAGAGCTGTTCGTCCGGTTGAGCGGGCTCGATCCGGAAACCGCGCATACGATCGATCGTCACAACAAACGTCGCCTCATTCGAGCCGTCGAGATTTGCCTGGTGACCGGACGACCCGCTTCGGACCAACGCCGCCGCGAGCCGCTGGCGATACCACCTTCCGGCGTCTTCCTTTTCCGCAACCGCGAAGACCTCTACCAGCGTATCAATGCTCGGGTGAAGTGGATGTTCGCGGCCGGTGTGGTGGATGAAGTCCGCGCGACGAATGAGCGTGGTCCGACCGCCGCGAGCACACTCGGCTTGCGCGAGATTCGCGAGTTGATCGCCGGCAAAATCTCCGAAACCGAATGCATCGCGGAGATCCAGCAGGCAACGCGGCGCTACGCGAAAAGACAATTGACCTGGTTCCGCGGGAAAACTAAGTTCGAGCCGCTGAACCTATCTCTTCACGGCTTCGACCAAGCCATCGAATGGATTTCGCGCCGGGCACGTCTGACTCTGGCGCCACCGAATGTTTGACGTTCAGCGGAAACAAAAACAGGAGCGCGCGCTCCTTGTCGGCCTCGAGCAGGAGGGCGTTTCGAAGTGGGACCTGCGGGATTCGCTCGATGAACTCCGCGAGCTGGCGACCTCTGCCGGCGCTCAGGTCGTCGATACCGTGACGCAGAAGCGCGAGGCGCCGACCGCGCCATATTACATCGGCAAAGGCAAGGCGCAGTCGATCAAGCAATCGTTCCAGGACCAGCAGGTGACGTCGGTTATCTTCGACAACGAGCTTTCACCCGCGCAGGGGCGGAATCTCGAGCATCTGTTTTCGCGCAAGGTGCTCGACCGCACTCAGCTCATTCTCGACATCTTTGCGCAACGCGCGCGCAGCCGCGAAGGCCGCCTGCAGATCGAATTGGCGCAGCTGCAATATTTGCTGCCGCGCCTAACGAGAATGTGGACGCACCTCTCGCGTCAGACCGGCGGAATCGGCACCCGCGGTCCCGGTGAGACGCAGCTCGAAGTCGATCGGCGCCGCGTGCAGGAACGGATTGCGCGACTCGAGCGGGAACTCGAAGGCGTGCGCAAGGTGCGGACGGTTCAGCGCGCCGGCCGACGTCGTCATCAATGGCCGGTCGCGGCGGTCGTCGGTTACACGAATGCCGGCAAGTCGACGCTCCTCAATTTGCTGACCGGCGCGGATGTCGTTGCTGAGAATCGTCTCTTCGCCACGCTCGATCCGACGACGCGCAGCTTCACCTTGCCTAACAAACAACGGATGCTGCTCACCGACACGGTCGGCTTTCTGCGCAATCTGCCGCACATGCTGATCGAATCGTTCAAGGCAACCCTGGAGGAAGTGAGCGAGGCCGATCTGCTCATTCACGTCATCGATCTCAGTCATCCGCGCGTAGATGAACACATCGATGCGGTAAACACGGTCACGAAAGAACTGGGCGCGTTCGGCAAGCAAACGCTGCTCGTCTTCAACAAGATCGATGTGCTCGCGAACGAGGACATCATCGCTTCATATCAGCAGCGTTATCCGGGCAGCGTTGCGATTTCCGCGCGGACCGGGACGGGGGTTAGTCAGCTCGTGCAGGCGTTGCAGGATCTGCTCGCCGCCTGGCGGCTGCGGCGACGTTTTCGCATTCCCATAGGCGAAGCGGGCCTGATTGCGGAAGCGCACCGCATCGGCCATGTGCTGGAGGTGCGTTACGAAAACGAGCTCGCCCTCATCACAGCCAACGTGCCGCCGCAGCTCGAACAGAAGCTGGCGCCGTTCGCCCAAAAGTAGCTCGCGAGCCGCGCGGGCTCGCCCTCTCATGACTGCCGGAAGACAGCATCATCATCCCTTCGCCGCGCGGAAACGCGTCTGGCAACATTGGCTGAACCGGAAGCTCGGGCTCGATCGCTCGCCCCTCATTCGAAAAGCGTTCTACTCGGTCGTCGGCGTGACCATTCTCTTGATCGGCATCGCCATGATCGTGCTGCCGGGCCCCGCTTTTCTGGTTATCCCGATCGGCCTCGCGGTTCTGGCGAGTGAGTATGCGTGGGCACGGCGCATAATCCGCCGCGGGACAGTTTTTGTTGGTCGAGTGCGCCGTCCGAAGGTCAAAGTCGAGGTGCGATGACCATTCGCGAGCGCGTCCAACAGTTGGTGCAGGTGTTCCCCGAAGTTTATCCAGGCGCGCATTGCGAGCTGGATTTCAAAACACCGCTGCAACTTCTGGTCGCGACGATTCTTTCGGCGCAATGCACCGATAAGCGGGTCAATCTGGTGACGCCGGCGCTCTTCAAACGCTATCGTTCCGCGGCGGAATTCGCGCAGTCTTCACCGGACGAGCTCGAGGACATGATCCGCTCCACGGGATTCTTTCGAAACAAAACAAAGAACATTCGCGCAGCGACGGCTGCCATCGTGGAGCAACATCGTGGCAAAGTGCCAGACACCATGGAAGCGCTGCATGCGCTGCCCGGCGTCGGTCGCAAAACCGCGAACGTGGTGCTCGGTAACGCCTTCCACAAAGACGAGGGCATCGTCGTCGACACTCACGTGATTCGGTTATCGCAGCGGCTCGGCCTAACGAAACAAAGCGACGCAGAGAAGATCGAGCAGGACCTGATGAAGCTGGTCTCTCGCAAACATTGGACGATGTGGAGTCATTGGCTGATCTGGCACGGGCGGCGCAGATGCTTTGCGCGCAAGCCGGATTGCCGTCACTGCGAAGTTCTGCGGCTTTGCCCGAGCGGAAAGCCTTTCATACGCAAAGGTGAAGCTCGTCCGGAGGAAGCCGGCCCGGCCTAACGAACGGCGTCTACTTTCTCGACGGCGTGCTCCGCCTTTTCGTGTGCAGTCCCGGCGTGCTTCTCGGCTTTTTCTGCTTTCTCGCGCACGTTCTCGAATTCGCCCTCGATTCGCTTCAGGTCGTCGTCGCTCAGCTTCTCGAGATTGACCAGTTGATTGCGCGCCCCGTGCGCGGAGCGAATCAGCTCATCGAGCTTCAAGTGCAGCGCCTTGGAGTCGCGGTTCTGGGTGTTCTGAATCAGGAAAACCATCAGGAAAGTGACGATGGTCGTGCCGGTGTTGATGATGAGCTGCCAGGTATCCGAGTAGTTGAAGATGTGGCCCGTGGCGGCCCAGACGACGATGATGATGATCGCGATGACGAACGCCCAGGCGCTACCGAGAATCTCGGATGTGCCGCGGGCGAAGACGCGGAACGCGTCTCTCACTCGGCAGAAGAAGTCGCGGTCTTCCGCTTTCGGTTTGCTTGTGTTGTTAGTCTTTGTGTCGATGATGCTTGTGATTCGGTTCTCCGCGAAACTTCGCGCTTATGCTACGAATTAGACCGATTCACCGCGTGATGCATTCATTCTGTCTTCAGCCCCGGCGCCGCTTGGCTTTTCCGCTGCCGCTCTGCTGACCTTGATCTTCCCGCTCCGGATGTAAACGTCGCGCTGCGGATTCGGAATCTCGATGCCGGCCTCGCGAAACTTTTTCTCGATCAGGAAGTTGAGGTCGCTCTTGAAGCGGGAAGGGCGATGGCTCATCTCGCTGCTCCAGACGATCAGCTCAAAGTCGATCGAGTTGTCGCCGAATTGTTTCAGGAACACGCTCGGCGCCGGATCCTTCAGCGCCATCGGGTGCTCGCTGCCTGCGGCAATCAGCGCGGAGCGCACCTTCTCCACGTCGCTGCCATAAGCGACACCGACCGGCACACGGAAGCGCACCCGCGCATCGCCGTAAGTCCAATTCGTCACTGTGGAGTCGATGAATTTCTGGTTCGGCACGATCATGGCGATGTTGTCGTTAGTCAGCACGATCGTGCTGCGGGCGCGGATGTGTTTGACCTGTCCCGCGACGCCGGCCACTTCCACGCGATCGCCGATCGTGATCGGTCGCTCCGCCAGGATCACGAGTCCGCTGATGAAATTGCTGGTGATGTTTTGCAGGCCGAAGCCAACGCCGACGCCGACCGCGCCCGCGAAGACGGTGAGCGCGGCGAGATGAATGCCACCGTTCTCCAGGACCAAGACGACGCCGACGACCAGAACAACTTTGCTCGCGATCTGCGCGATGGCGTATTGCAAAGAGCGGTTCAACCCGCTGTTCGCGAGGATGCGATTAAAGAGAAAGCGTTTGCTTTCCAGCACATTGGGATCCTAAGCTTAGAATTCCACGTGGACAAGTTGTCGCG
>JADMIO011398562.1_pt1 | contig 118151 bp, 105 predicted proteins | sample 8958161 | NCBI WGS metagenome assembly JADMIO01 (sample SAMN16585339, study PRJNA669376) | soil metagenome | isolation source: Crop rotation soil | place: USA: Cullars Rotation, Alabama | collected 2011
CCGCGACTTCAAGTCACGTGAATTCCAAGCTTCGGATCCCACTGTGCTGGAAAGCCGAACTGGGCCATGTGCCGAAGGAGAATTTCACCATCATCATCGGCACCGGCACGCACCGGGCAAATACGCCGGCGGAACTCGACGCCATGCTGGGGCCGGCGATCGCACGTCACTATCGCGTCGTGAATCACGCCGCCGACAATGCGGCGACGCTCGCCCCCGCCGGCCGCTCGGCGCTCGGATATGATGTCCGTTTCGCAAAGGACTACGTCGCCGCCGACCGGCGGATCATCATGGGCTTCATCGAGCCGCATTTTATGGCCGGTTTTTCGGGCGGTTACAAAGCCGTGTTCCCCGGCATCTCCGGCCTCGACGCGATCATGCGTTACCACGGCGCGTCGGTCATCGGCGACCCGCGCAGCACTTGGGGCGAACTGGAGGATAATCCCACCCAACGCCACGTGCGGGCGGGTGGTTCCCTGCTCCCGGTGGATTTTTGCGTGAACGTCACGCTGAACACGCATCGGCAGATCACGCGTTACTTCTGCGGCGAAACGATGGCCGCCCACCGTGCCGGCTGCGCCTTCGTCAAGACCACCGCGATGGTCGCCTGCCCGCGCGCCTTCCCCATCGTCGTCACCACGAACAGCGGTTTCCCGCTCGACCAGAACCTCTACCAAACCGTCAAGGGCATGGCCGCCGCCACCCGCATCGTGATGCCCGGCGGACTTGTGATCATGGCTTCGCGCTGCAACGACGGTTTTCCTGCGCACGGAAACTTCCGCAAGCTGATCGAGGAATCACGCTCCGCCCAGGAGCTCATTGACCGCATCATGGCGCCGGGTTTCTCCATGCTGGACCAGTGGCAGGCGCAGCACCTGGCGATGGTGCTGCTAAAGGCCCGGGTGGCGCTTTATAGCGAACTCTCCGACGCCGACGTCCGCCTCGCCCACCTCACGCCCGTGCGCGACGTGCGCGCCGCGATCGACGCCGAACTCGCGAAGCTCGGACGCGACACCCCGATCGCGGTCTTGCCCGAGGGCCCCCTGACGATCCCGTACTTGGCGTAACCCGCGCCGCGGACTACGCGAAGTTCGCAGATCGGAGATCGAAGTTCGTCAGTCAGTCTGAACCCGATCTACGAAGCCCAGTATCCGAAATCCGAGTGAGCGCGAACGCGCTCACTCCAAACCCAGCACCTTCCGCCCTTCGGCCGAAATCATCTGCGGGTTCCAAATTGGGTCCCAAACGATGTGCACCTTCGCCGATTCCACCGACGGCAGTGCGGCGATTTTTTGGCGCGCATCCTCGGCAATCGTCGGGCCCATGCCGCAACCGGGCGCCGTCAGCGTCATTTTCACCTCCACCGCATGCCCCCCAGCGGTCTTTTCCACGGCCAAGTCGTACACGAGGCCAAGGTCCACAATATTGACGGGGATTTCCGGGTCGAAGCAGGTCTTCAACGCCCCCCACACCGCCGATTCGCTGAACTCGCCCGGAACGACCGCCGCCGCGCTCTGGGCCACGTAGCCTTCCAGCGCGCTGGCATTCTCCGGGGTAATGCGGAACAGCCCGTGATCGGTCCGCACCGTCACGCTGCCGCCCAGCGTCTGGGTGACGAAAACGTCCGTGCCCGCCGGCAGCGTCACCGGCGTTCCCGCCGGGATCGCCGTCGCCGGGCAGTCGCGCAACAACCGGTGATTCATGTTTCCATCCTCAATGGAGGGAGAATTCCAGCGGCAGCCGGGCGTAAATGCCCTGGGGATCGTTGAAGGTTTTCAACGTTGTGAGTTGCGTCTCGAGGCGCTGCATGATCTCGCCAACGAGGCCCCGCGCGTGCGCACTGCCCTGCGGGGCAAGCCGATGGAACATCTCCGCCAGCTCCTCGCCGAAATCCTTCCGGCGGGGGTACTCCACGAGTTTGTAATTCGATCCGACCCCGGCCTTCTCCGCCGCGTACTTTATCGCGACATCGAGGCCACCGATCTCGTCCACCAAACCGAGTTTCATCGCCTCGGTGCCGGACCAGACCCGACCCTGCGCGATCTCTTGCACGAATTCCGGTTTGAGGTGGCGCGAGTCGGCGACCTTTCCGACAAACTGCGAATAGATCCAGTCCACCGTGCGCTGGAATACCGCCAGTTCCTCTTCGGTCTTCGGGCGGGAGATCGTCAGCGAATCGGCGAATTTGCCCGTCTTCACACTGTCGAACGTGAAGCCGAGGTTGTTCGCCAATTTCTGGATGTCGAACTGGATGCCGAACACGCCGATCGAGCCCGTGATGGTAGTCGGCTCAGCGTAGATGCGGTCCCCGTACGTGGAAATCCAGTAACCGCCCGATGCTGCGTAGCTGCCCATCGAAACGATCACGGGCTTCACTTTCTTGGCCAGGCGGATTTCGCGCTGGATCGCCTCGGAGGCAGTCGCGCTGCCGCCGGGACTGTTCACGCGCAGCACGATAGCCTTGATGCTGTCGTTCTGGCGCAGCTGGCGAAGCTCGCGGGCGAATTTCACTCCGCCGATTTCGCCAGGCTCGCCCTCGCCGTCCACGATGGCGCCCTCGGCATAAACGACCGCGATGTTGCTGCCCCGGGTGGGCATCGCACCGCGACGGGCCGTTTCTGTCCGCTCGCCCACGGTGCGCGCATAGGCGGCGAGGCTGATCTGCTTGAACGACTCCCTGGAACCTTTGCGGCCCGTCTGGGCCTTCAACTCATCAATGATCTCGTCGCGATAAGCAATGCGGTCGACCAGTTTTCCCGCTTTTGCGGCGTCGGCGCGGATGAGGCCTTCGCTGTCCACCGTCGCCTGCACCTCGCCCGGCGTCAGGCCGCGACTCTGCGCGATCTCCGCCACGAGGCTCGACCAGACGTCATCCAGCAGCTTCTGCACCTGCTCCCGGTTCTCCGGACTCATGTCCTTGCGGGTGTAGGGTTCGACGAACGACTTGTACTTGCCCACGCGCGTCACCTGGATCCCGATCCCAAACTTCTCAAACGCGCCGGCAAAGAACACGGGCTCGCTCGCCAGTCCGGGCAAAAGGATCATGCCATACGGGTCGAGGACGACGTCGTTCGCCACGGAAGCCAGATAATAGTCCTTCTTGTCCGCAAACGTCAGGTAGGCCTTCACCGGCTTGCCCGCGGCCTTCACGGCCATCAGCGCCGCGCGAATTTCCTTCAGCGCCGCGTAGCCCGAACCGTATCCCGCCGGCGAAAGTGAGCCGGTCATCAACACGCCCTTCACCCGGTCATCCGTGGCCGCGGCGCGGAGCGCGTGCGTCACCGAGCGAAGCTGCAGCGTTTCCGGCCGGTCGTCGTGCGTGAGGACGCCAAAATCCACCCGCGGCGGGGCGTCGGTGATGTTGGCGTCGAGGTCGAAGACGACGTACGAGCCGTTCTCGATCGTGACCGGTTTTTTGGTACCGTTCATCGCAGCGACCGCGCCGACGAAACCGATGAAAAGCAGCAGGCTGCCTCCGGTGAAAATGACCAGGGCCGCCAATGACCCCAGAAGTGAGGTGAAGAAATTCTTCATGAGGTGCCCAAGCTACGCGGAATCAGGCGTTCCTCCAGTCGAAACACGTCGAGCGGTTCAAACGCAGGGTGGGCGGGCATGTCCCATGCCCGCGTGGATGCGACACCGCTCGTCGGTGGATAGTGCCGAATGCGGACAAATGCGGGCACCGGACGTACCCTCCCACCGCATTTGTCACGTGCGGACGCAGGAACGGTTTGCGGTCTTCCGGGGAGTTCTCCACCGTGGCGCCATGAGCGAACCCAAGGAGCTGCTGACGACCAATCGCAAGGCGCTCACGATCAACCTCGATCACGGAAAGTACGGGACGTTCGCTGAAATCGGCGCGGGCCAGGAGGTCGCGCGGCATTTTTTCCAGGCCGGCGGTGCTTCCAACACCATCGCCAAAAGCATCTCCGCCTACGACATGGCGTTCAGCGACGCGATCTACGGCAAGGCCCCGCGGTACGTTTCGAGCGACCGCCTGGTCCACATGCTCGACCACGAATACGGGCTGCTCCAGGAACGGCTCGATGCCACCCGCGGTGAGCGCACGAACTTTTTTGCCTTTGCCGACACCGTCGCGACCAAGAATTTCAAAGGTGGCAACGAGGCCCACGGCTGGATGGGCGTCCGCTTCCAGCTCACTCCGCGCGGGCCGACCAGCGACATCATCCTGCACGTCCGCATGTGGGATAAGGAAAACCTCCTCCAGCAGCAGGCCCTCGGCATCATCGGCGTGAATTTGGTTTACGGCGCGTTCTTCTATCACGCTGACCCGAAGCAGCTCATCACGTCGCTGCTCGACAACCTCACCGCTGACCGGATCGAGGTCGATATGCTCAGGTTCTCCGGGCCCGCCTTCGAGAATGTGGACAACCGACTCGCCTCGCTGCACCTCGTGCAGTGCGGATTGACCAATGCCGTTATGTTCGGCCCGGATGGCGGCGTCCTCCAGCCCTCCGAAATCCTCTACCGGAAGGCCATCCTCGTCGAGCGCGGCAGCTTCCGCCCGGTCACGCACGTCAACGTCGACATGCTCCGCTGCGCGTGCGCCCAGTTCGTCCAGGAGCCGCTCGTCAAGGGCAAGGACTTCATCGTGATCATGGAAATCACCATGCTCAATCTGCTCTCTTCCGGAGAACTCGACCCGAAGGACTTTCTGCAGCGGGTCGACCTGCTCGCCGACATCGGGTTCACCGTGTTGATTTCGAATTACTCGGAGTACTATCGGCTCACGTCGTATTTCCGGCGCTACACGAACGAGATGATCGGCGTCGCGATGGGCATCAACAACCTCCTCGAGATCTTCAACGAGAAGTACTACGAGAACCTCGAGGGCGGCATCCTGGAGAATTTTGGGCGCCTTTTCCGCCAATCGGTGAAGCTCTACATCTACCCGATGAAGCAGGACGCCTACGACCGCTACCTGACCAGCGGCGCCACTCCCCCGTCGAAACCAGGCGATCCGACCGCTTCGCTGGGTTCGAGCGTGCTGATCACCGCGAAAAACCTGCAGGTCGCGCGGCACCTCCGCAGCCTCTACGACCACCTCCTCGAGAATCACTACCTCGAGTGCATCACGGGCTTCAACCCGGACATCCTCGACATCTTTTCCCGCGAGGTGCTCGCGCGCATCAAGGCCCAGGATTCCTCTTGGGAAACGATGGTCCCGCCCCGCGTCGCCGCCGCGATCAAGAAGCGCCACCTCTTTGGCTACGTCGAGGCTGTGGCCGCGAGCTAGTTGCATGCTCACGCCGCTGGCTGACGATCTTTGGGACTACAACGCGCCCCTGAGCGTTCTTGGCATGGCGATTGGTCACCGGATGACGGTAGCCCGCCTCCGCGACGGTTCGCTCTGGCTGCATTCGCCCGCCGCCTATTCTCCCGAGTTAGCCGCCGAGCTTTCCGCCCTCGGCCCCATTGCGCACGTCGTCGCGCCCAATGGCATGCACGACACCTACCTCGAAGGCTGGTTCGGCGCATATCCCTCAGTGCGCTTCCACGGCGCCCGAGGATTTTCAAAATATCGCCCCGATCTGAAGTTCACCGATATGCTCGGTGATACCCCGCATGCGGCGTGGGCCGGCACCTTTGACCAGCTCATGCTCCGCGGCATGCCGCGACTCAACGAGGTCGTGTTCCTCCATCGACCGACGCGCACGCTCATCCTCACGGATCTAGCGTTCAATCTGGGGCCCGACATGCCCTTCCTTAGCCAGCTCATGCTGCGCATCAACGGCTGCTACGATTGCTTCGCCGCTTCCCGGCTGCTGCGCACCACCATCAAGGACCGAGCGGCCCTGCGGGCTTCGCTCGACCGGGTTTTCGCGTGGGACTTTGACCGCATCGTGCTCAGTCATGGCCGAAATGTGACCACCGGGGGCCGGGAGCTGCTCCACGGCGCTTTCGCCTTCCTCTAAACTCGCTGAATTTTCCAAAATTCCGCGCTTCCGCGACCCGCCTTTTTCCCTTTTGCTGCCCGCCCTGCATGAAGTTCTACAAGTACCACGCCCTCGGCAACGACTACATCGTCCTCAATCCCGCGGACTTTCCCAATTGGGATCCCGCGCCGACGGTCGACCAGATCCGCGTCGTTTGCCACCGCAACTTCGGCGTTGGCTCCGACGGCATCCTCTGGGGCCCCCTGCCCTCGAAGCAAAGCGAGTTCGGCCTGCGCATCTTCAACCCCGACGGCTCCGAAGCGGAAAAGTCCGGCAACGGCCTCCGCATCTTTTCGCGTTTCCTCTGGGACCAGGGCCTCGTCAAGAAGTCGTCCTTCACCGTCGAAACGCCAGGCGGCCACGTGAAGACTGTCATCCGCGACGGCGGCCAGCTGCTCACAATCGAGATGGGCAAGGTGAGCTTCGATAGCGCCCGCATCCCCGTCGCCGGCGCGCCGCGCGAGGTCCTCGGCGAGAAGATCAAGATCCAGGACCGTGAGTTCACGTTCAACGCCGCCACGATCGGCAACCCGCACTGCGTGATCGTGCTGCCCGACGTCTCCGAGGGCCTCGCCCGCCAGTACGGCCCGGACCTCGAGATCCACAAGATTTTCCCGCGCAAGACGAACGTCCAGTTCCTCAAGGTGATCGACCGCGCCAACGTGCGGATCGAAATTTGGGAACGCGGCGCCGGTTACACCCTCGCCTCCGGCAGCAGCTCCAGCGCTTCGGCTGCCGTCGCCCACAAGCTTGGCCTCGTGGACAACAACGTAACCGTCCACATGCCCGGCGGCAAAATCGGCATCGAGATCGGTCCCGACTTCTCGATCCTCATGACCGGGACCGTCAACAAGGTTGCCGAGGGCAAAATGCACCCGGAGCTGTTCCTGGTAAAGGTCTAGCTGCGTCCGCCAGGTTTTTCGGTCCGTCCATGACCCAGCTCCTGCGATTCACAGGCGCGGTCAAATGCGATCCGGCGGTCGATCGCTGGATGGATGCGCACGTCGATGAACTGGGCGCGCTTGCGCGGCTTTGGTTTGAGGTCATGCGCCGGCAAGGGAGCGACGTGCGCGAGCTCTTGCACGACGGCCATCCGACCGCGTGCGTCGGCGACGCCGGTTTCGGTTACGTCAACGCGTTCAAGGCGCACTTAAACGTGGGGTTCTTCCGCGGCGCCGCCCTTCCCGATCCAACGCACCTGCTGGAAGGCAGCGGCAAATTCATGCGCCACGTGAAACTGCGTCCCGGACTAGAACCCAACGCCGCCGCCCTCACGCGGCTCATCGAGGCCGCGCACGCCGATATGCAATCTCGCGTCCAAGCCGAGCTGGTCTGACGGCTGGACTCCGTTCAAATATGTGGTCCTGTTTCAGGACTCACCACCGGCCCCACCTTCTCCCATGCAAAAAATCGTTCCCTGCCTCTGGTACAACGGCGACGCCGAGAAGGCCGCCAAGTTCTACGTTTCACTGGTCCCGAATTCCCGCATCACGAAGATCTTTCGCTCGCCCACCGACACCCCGAGCGGCAAGGCCGGTACAGTCCTGACGGTCGAGTTCACCCTCGCCGGTCAGCACTTTGTGGGACTCAACGGCGGGCCCGGCTACAATTTCAGCCAAGCCGTTTCCTTCCAGATCTTCTGCAAGACCCAGGCCGAGGTGGACCGGATCTGGTCCAAAATTAAACGCAACGGCGGCGAGCCACAGGCCTGCAGCTGGATCAAGGATCGCTGGGGACTCCCGTGGCAGATCGTGCCGACGCGGCTCATGGAACTAATCCAGGATCGCGATCCCGCCCGCGCCAAACGCGCGATGGAGTCCATGATGGAAATGGTCAAAATCGACGTCGCCAAGCTCGAGCGCGACGTCGGCCCTGCCGCCCGCCGCCGCGCCGCCGTCCGGCGTCGGCCTTACTAGCAACTTTGCTTCACACCGAAGGCCCCATGAAAAATCCCGTGCTTCCCCTGCTCCTTCTTGCCGGCGCTCTCGCCGTCACGAGCTGCACCAGCGTCAACTCCGCGTCGGGCTCCAATGCCAGTGACTCCCTGGTCGGGGCCTGGCGGGGCCACGTCCAGTTCCAGACCGGCTCATTTGCGACGGTCAAGGACCTTGAGCTGATGTATCTCTTCAATGCCGGCGGCACGATGTCCGAATCATCGAACTATGACTCCGCGCCGCCCGTCCCGCCCGCGTATGGCGTGTGGCGCAAGACCGGGCCGCGCCAGTACGAGGCGCGCTACGAATACTACTGGACGAAGTCCCCGGCAAAATTTGAGGAGATCGCAAAAGGCGGCGGCTGGGGTCCGGGCGGCACGGGTTTGCTGGTGCAAAAGATCACTCTGTCGGCCGACGGCAATTCCTTCGAATCGACGCTTACCTACGACACCTTCGACCTCCAAGGTCGGCCCGCTGATCCCCAGTGCACGGCGGTTGCGCAGGGCACCCGGTTGAAATTCTGAGTCGGCCCTTGCCACCACCTTCGAGCTGGTGGCAGGGGGTTGGAAAATTCCCGCCATGCGACTGTGGACCCTGCACCCGCGCTACCTTGACACCAAAGGGTTGGTCGCAGCCTGGCGAGAGGCTCTTCTCGCCCAGAAAGTCCTGCGCGGCGCGACACGCGGCTACCGCCACCATCCGCAGCTCGCCCGGTTCCAGGCGCAGTCAAACCCTCGCGCTGCGATCGCAACCTTTCTGCACGCACTCGCCGTTGAAGCGAAACGACGCGGATATGCATTCAACGCCACCAAGATCGGTCGCGCGCGCATGCGTGAGACAATCGTCGAAACGAACGGACAGTTGCACTTCGAGTGGAAACACCTGAAGCGAAAACTGAAGGTCCGTGCCCCGCACGTCGCGCGGCAGGTCCGCGGCATCGCCGTGCCGGATCCGCATCCGTTGTTCCGCATCGTTGCCGGGCCAGTCCGCGATTGGGAAAAAATCAGCGGTCCTCGTACCAATACCGCAGCGCCTGCCGCCGGGCGGCGGCGCGCGCGAACACGAGCCGGAACGGCAACAGCAGGAAGAGGCTGAAGTAGTGCCAATCGCCATACTTGTCGAATTTGCGCGTCGACGTAATCGCCCGCGCCGCCGGTGTCCGTCGGAATTTCGCGCCCCGCTTTCGGCCATGCCGTTTCATCCGAAACATGAAATCCACGTCCTCGGCAAAAATCATCTCCTCCCGGTAACCACCAATCGCCGTAAAATCCTCACGGCGGCAAAACACCACGCCCGTGTCCACCCGCGCCAGCCGTGTCAACGGGACCATCACCAGCCAGGTCAGGGCGATGGGTAGGGAATTCCGCTCCATCTTCACGCCCGTGGCGCCGACCACGCATCGTCCGGCCCGCATGATCGCGTCAATCTCGTTAAACGTGTCCGGGTGGACGATCGAGTCCGCGTCAATAAAGCAGAGGATCTCGCCACGCGCCGCGGCGGCCGCCCCGTTTCGCGCCGCCGCAATCGCCCGTTTTTCCACGTCCACCACCTTGGCGCCCCGCGCACGCGCAATGTCCGCTGTCAGATCGGTCGAACCATTGTTGCCCACGATCACCTCAATCTCCGCCGCTCCGCCGCGGTACTGCGCGCTCGCCACGTCGACGCTGTCCAGCAGACGCGGCAGCAGTGCCGCCTCGTTGTACGCGGGGATGCAAAGGGAAAAACGGGGAACCATGGGCGCGAAACTGCGAGTTGCGCGCTCGTGCGCAATCCCGGTTTCGGACGGGATCATTGTAGGGCGGAATCACCGAACCCCGCTGGCGACTCTGACGGCTTGCAGCCGATTCGCCGGCTCAACGTCAGGCGGGGGGTTAGGTGACCCCGCCCTACAACCCCAGCCTTCACGTTTCTCCTTTCTCCGGCCCGGTGACGCACTTAGCGTCACCCGCCATGACCGGCTGGTTCGCCGACTTTTTCCGCCTCGCGGGAGGCCTCCTCTACTGGAACGTGCGCAAATCCTGGTTCCAGTTGCGGCGCGGACACGCACGTTGCCCGTGCCAGCATCCCAGCGACTCGGGGCGCGCCTACGAAACCCAGTGCGAAGCCAGTCTCCCTTGGGCGTCCGCCGCGCGGTTCCGTCGACTCTGCCCGCTGCTCGTCCAAACGCCGCAGGGTTGGCGCTGCTCGGTCAACACGCCCGAAGTCCGTCCGTTTTGGGGCCGGGCCTTTGGCTACTACGGCGGCACGTTGCTGGCCCTCTACCTCACGGGTGTCATTGCGGTCTTCGTTTTTCTCCGCGCCGTGGGCTACCCCGTCAGCATCCGGCATGTCGCCTGGCCTCCGTCCTGGCACAAGGTTGGCCAGGCCCGCGGCTGGTTCTTCATGGAAAGATCGCGGCGCGCGTTCGCCGCCAACCGGCCGGCGGAGGCGATCCTGTATCTCACCAACGCCTACGAATTTGATCCGTCGAACTACGACGCCGGCCTGACCCTCGCCAAAACCCTGCAGTCCGGGCAACCGGAGGTTTCCAACCGCCTTTACGAGCGGTTGCTGCACGAGCATCCCGCGCTGCAAGCCAACACCGCGCAGGAGTGGTTTCGGGCGTTACTGGCACGCGGCGACTTCGACTCCGTCGCCGCCTTGGCCAAGGAGCAGGTGCTGGCCGGCGGACCGCACGCGTCGGTCTGGATGCGCGCCTTGGTCTTCGCGACGCGGCAGACGCACCGCGACGCCCCCCTGCGAGCGCTGCGCGATTCAACTGCAGTAGCTGCGACTGTTTGGCGGCCGCTCATTGACGCCGAACTATTGTTTCTCGGTGGCCGGACTGCCGAGGGTCGCGCTCTTTTGGAGCGAGGCGATTGGACCACCGTGCCGGCTTACGGGCTTTTCTACCGCGTGAGCCAACTCACCGAGCTGGGTGATGTCTTCGCCGCACTCGACTTGCTTCAGCGCAACCGCACGGAATTGGACGATGAAGCCCGCGTAACGCTCGAGCTGGCTGCCTACGCCCGTCAAAGTGCTCATCGTCCGTATCAACAAATCGTGGATCAGTTGTTGGGGCCAAAGCTCAGCGCACCGGTCATCAAGATTCTATCAGCGCAGTTGATCTCGATCCCTGACGCTGACGCGCTGGGCCAGGTCTGCGACCGGTTCCGCGCAGAGAAAATCCCGTTCACCTCTGAAAGTGCCGGTGCCTACTTTTCCCTGCTCTGTGCGGCGGGAGCCAATGGCGATTGGAACCGGTTCGGCCAGTTGCGCGCGATCATCACCGATCGCGCTGCCTCAAGCGCGACGCTGCTTTCTGCAGTCGAGGCGTTTTTCCGCGGTCGGAGCGGCACTTCGCGCATCACCTCACTACTCCCGGCGCTGCCGCTGCCGCTCGAGGTCACCTACGCGCTGATCGCACGTTATCCCGGGCTTTCCGCTGTTCCGGGCAAATCCTCGCGATGACCGCCACGAGAGCCAGCGCCCCGCCTCAGTCGCCGACGCCCGTCGTTCGGCTGAGTATGGCGTTGTTATGCGCGCTGACGATTGCGCTCTGCGGCTTGCTCTGGCCGCACTGGCGGCACAACCCGGACTTGTCGCATGGATTTTTCATCCCGGTGGTGTTCCTTCTCCTTCTTCGCGAGGCGCGAACCGGAACACCGCGATTTCTCCTCGGAACCCGGGTTGAGACCCTCGCGTTGGCGGGGTTGCTTTTCGTGGGCCTGCTGGCGCTCGGCGCGGGCGGGCTGTATGCGGCTTCACTCGGTTGGTCGCACGATCTCGTAGCCTTCACGCTGACGTCCGCGCTGGTGCTGCTGCTGTCCGCCGGGCTCATCGTGTTCGCGCGGTCGACGATCCGGCTGGTGCCGTTCAATTGGAGCGCCGTGGTGGCAATCGCCCTCTGGCTGCTGTGCGCGCCCATTCCCCCCGGAACGTACACGCGCCTGACGCTCGGGCTGCAGCTCATGGTGACGGAAAATGTCCTCCGGACGCTGCACCTGCTCGGCATCGCCGCCGTCCGGCACGGCAATATCCTCGAGCTGGCTTCCGCATCCGTCGGCATCGAGGAAGCGTGCAGCGGCGTCCGCAGCCTGATTTCGTGCATTTTCGCCGGCCTGTTCTTCTCGGCGAGCCTCGTGCGGCAGCCCTTGTCACGCGTCCTGCTCATCGTCCTCGCCGCCCCGCTCGCGCTCGTGATGAACTTCGTGCGGTCGCTCACGCTCACGCTGCTGGCCAATTCCGGGGTTTCCATCGGTGGCGCCTGGCACGATGTGACGGGCTTTGGCGTGCTCGCCATCACCGCCGGCCTGCTCGCGGGACTGGCCCTGCTCTTGGAGCGTAGAGCGACGACGGAGCGAAAAACGGGCAGCGTTCACCCGTTGCCGCTCGTCCCCAGCTTGCTGGCGCCCCGCTTGCTTGCCGCCGGCCTTCTCCTTGCCTCTGCCCTCGGCGTGTTTTTCTACGTCAACACCCAATCCGCGCCGCAACGTGATTCGCCCGTGCCGGACCTCGCGGCCATCCTGCCCGCCAGCGTCGATGGCTGGCAGGTGGAGACCGCCCGCAACCTCTACCAATTCAGCGACACGCTGCAGACCAACCATCTGGTCCAGCGCACGTACACGCGGGCGACCGATCACGGGCCCGAGGAGATCATCCTTTACCTCGCGTACTGGCGGCCGGGACAGGCATCCGTCAGTCTGGTCGCATCGCACACCCCCGACGCGTGCTGGCCCGGCTCCGGGTGGGAAACGATTCCCGTGCCCGACCCCCATGTGCGCCTCACGGCTGCCGGGCGTACGCTCCCCGAGTCCGAAGCCCGCTCCTTCCAAAGCGGCGACTTTCCCCAAAACGTGTGGTTCTGGCACCTCTACGACGGCCGGCCGATCACCCAGCAAGATCCCAATTCGCCGGTCAAACTCCTGAAGCTCGCGTTGCGCTATGGCTTTCGCCACGATGGCGACCAGCTGTTCGTTCGTGTTTCCAGCAATCGCGCGTGGTCTGACATTGCCCACGAACCACTCCTCGACACTTTCTTCAACCGGCTGCAACCCCTCGGGCTCTAACGTCTTCCGATGCCCCTTTCCCTTACCACCCAGGAAAAGAAGATCCTCACCGTGCTCGCGGTGCTCATCGTGCTGGGCCTGATTGGCGTGGCGGTCCTGTGATGGTTCCAAATCCGATTTGATTCAGCTCACCAAAATTCCGACCCTCGGCATCCCCGGAACTCGTTCATACGTATGATCGTTGAATGTCTGCCCTCGTATCATGCTGGCCTTCGGGTCCCGCTCTGGCGGGATGGTTCTCCTGCGCCCGCATGAAGGACCCCGACGTCAGCGCTGAATCCGCGGCCGCGCACGAGCGGGCCCGCTTTGATGCCGAGCTCATGCGGCGGATGGGCCATAACGACCGCGAGGCGTTCGCCCAGCTGTACGACCGTTTTTCCCGCCCGCTTTTCGCCACGGCGGTCCGCATTTTGGGCAATTCGGCGGACGCGGAAGACATCGTGCAGGATGTCTTTCTCGCGCTCTGGGAAAAGGCCGCCAACTTCCAGCCGGAACGCGGTTCCGCATTCGCCTGGGCCGTCACGCTCACCCGCAACCGCGCGATCGACCGCGTCCGCATGCGCAAGCGCCGGAGCGAACTGTTGGCCGAATCCACCGACGAAGATGCCGGCATTCAGCCCTCCGACGCGGGTCCGTCGTCCCCGGACGAACTGGTGTTCAAGGAACAAGCCGGCGGGATCCGCGCCGCCGTTGCCGCCCTGCCCGCCGAGCAGCAGCGCGCGGTCGAACTCGCGTTCTTCGGCGGGCTCACGCAGCAGGAAATTGCCGAGAAACTTTCCGAGCCTCTCGGCACGGTGAAGGCCCGCATCCGTCGCGGGCTGCTTCGGCTCCGCGACACTTTGGGAGGCCGCCATGATTGACGAACATTACGAGGAACTCGCCTCGCTGTACGTCCTCGGCCTGCTCGAGGGCGCCGAGCTCGCGGAATTTGAATCCCGGATGGCCGCCGATTCTGACCTTGCCGATCTCGTCCGCGAATTGCGCGAAGCGTCGAGCCAGCTGGCATACACTGCTCCCGATGCCGCACCGCCCCCCGAATTGCGGGCTCAGCTGCTCAACCGGCTCGAAACCGAGGCGAACTGGCGCGCACAGGCCAAGGTGATCCCGTTCCGCACGTGGATCCCGTGGGCGGTCGCGGCGTGCTTGGCAATCGCCTGCGCATGGCTGGGGCAGCTCTACCTCGGCAGCCGTTACGAGGCGGCCACGCTCCGCGACATGATGGCGGTCGGCGATTTCCAACTCCAAAGCGCGCGCCATCAGCTTGAGGCCGAGCGGATCATCTCGAATCACCAAATCACTGCCGTGACCGAACAGCTCGCCGCTCTCGACCGGCAGCTCAAGGAGGAAGGCGACATGGCCAAACTCAAGATCGCCACGCTCGCGTCCCTCGCAGGCAACACCCCGCAAGCGCTCGCGGTCGCAGTCTGGAGTCCGTCCAAACAAGAGGGCGTCCTAACCGTCGACAAACTGCCCGCGGCGGCTTCCGACCGCGATTACGAGCTGTGGGTCATCGACCCGCAGAAGCCCCGTCCGGTCAGCGGCGGCGTGTTCGCCGTCGGCGCCGACGGCGTGGCGCGCCTGCAATTCCGCACCGAGGAACCGGTCAACGCTGTCGCGAAATTCGCCGTCAGCCTCGAAAAGAAAGGCGGCGCCGCGCCCCATGGCGGACCGCAGGGACAAGTCATCATGCTGAGCCAGTAGTATCGTCGGGCTTCATCCCCCACCTGACTTGACCTGGGCGTGTCCGAGGAAACCGACCAGCGCCACTCCCCCGACGATATTTCCCAGCAGCGAAGGCAAGGTGAAGCCGCCGAGTGCCTCGCCCCAACTCACTTCTCCGCTGCTCGCGAGGAGGAAGACGTCGACGGAGCCGGCGATGACGTGGCTGAAATTTCCGACGCCAATCAGCCAGGTGATGACCACAATCACCCAGACGTGCGCGTCCTCGGCCGCTGGCAAAAGCCACACGATCAGCGCGACCAGCCAGCCCGCCGCCACGCCGCGCACCGCGACCACCCAGAACCCGGGCGCCAGCGAGTCGCGGCCGATCTGATGCGCGGCTTCCTTGACGTCGCCCGGCAGCACCGGGGTGTGCTCCATGGCGAAGGCAAAAAGGACGGCTCCGATCAAATTCCCGACCAGCACGAGCACCCAAAGCCGCATGACCTTGCCAAAGGTCACCTTGGACTCGCGGTCGAACCAAGGCAGGATCGGCGTCAGGGTGTTTTCGGTGAACAATTGCTGGCGTCCGAGAATGACGATCAGAAAGCCAATGCTATAGCCGAAGGCGACGACCAGTGGCCGCCAGGCCGCGTCGGTCAGGTGGGTGCGCAGCAGCGCCTGAGCCACGAGCGAAAACCCGAGTGAGAGTCCCGCCGACAGCGCCGACCAGACCAAAGCCGAGGCTGAACGCTCGACTTCCTCCTCACCCTCGCGAGCCACGGCTTCATGCACAATCCGGCTGCTGGGCGAGCGTCTCTCGGATGCATCCTTTGATTCCTCCCGATCGAGGGCGTGGCTTTTGCCGGCCATGGTTCAATGTGCCCGAAACTCCGGCTCGCGCATATCAGGCGCTTTCCGGCTGCAAACGCCGGAAAAACGCACGGCCGGGCCGGACGTGGAACGCTGACTGACGGTATCATGGAGAACCGCGCAGGGCGCTGCCTCCGCAGCTTCCGAGGGGTCGGAGTTTCGCGGTTCTGCAAGCCCAGAATGGCATGATTGCATCATATCTCCCCGACATTCCGTTACTTTGAAACTTGCCCCTTTTTCCCGACCCGGGGAACCTCTGGGTGCATGATCATTAAACCCAAGGTTCGGGGCTTTGTCTGCGTTACCGCCCACCCCACCGGCTGCGCTGCCCATGTCCAGGAGTGGATTGATTACGTGAAATCCAAGGGTCCAATCAAACCCGGCCCGAAGAAGGTCCTGGTGATTGGCGCCTCCACGGGCTACGGCCTCGCTTCGCGCATCACCGCCGCCTTCGGCTCCGGCGCCGCGACCATTGGCATCTTCTTTGAGCGCCCCTCCGAGGAGGGTCGCCCGGCCACGCCGGGCTGGTACAACACGATCGCTTTCACGAACGCCGCGCGCGCCGCCGGGCTCTACGCCAAAAACATCATGGGCGATGCGTTCACCAACGAGATCAAGCAACAGGTCCTGAACTTGATCCGTGCGGACTTGGGGCAGGTTGACCTCGTCATCTACTCTCTCGCCGCCCCCCGGCGCACCCACCCCCGCACCGGCGTGGTCCACAAATCCTGCCTCAAGCCAGTCGGCGCCCCGTACACGAACAAAACGGTCGATACCGACAAGGGCATCGTCAGCGAGGTCACCATCGAACCCGCCAGCGAGGCCGAGATCGCCGACACCGTCGCGGTCATGGGCGGCGAAGATTGGGAAATGTGGATGAACGCCTTGCGCGACGCCAACCTGCTCGCACCGGGCGCGCAGTCCGTTGCTTATTCCTACATCGGACCCGAAGTCACCTGGGCCATTTACAAGAACGGCACGATTGGCCTCGCGAAGAACGACCTTGAGCGCGCCGCGAAGGCGATCGACGCCTCGCTCAAGCAGCACGGCGGCGGCCGCGCCTTCATCTCAGTCAACAAGGCGTTGGTCACCCAGGCCAGCTCGGCCATTCCCGTTGTGCCGCTCTATATTTCCATCCTGTACAAACTGATGAAGGCGCGCGGCACGCACGAAGGCTGCATCGAACAGATGCAACGGCTCTTCGCCACCCAGCTCTACAGCGGCAAGCCGCCGCAGTTTGATTCCGGGGGCCGGGTCCGGGTCGACGACCTCGAGATGGTCCCGGACGTGCAGGCCGCGGTGAAGGACATCTGGCCGAGCGTCACCACCGAGAATCTCGCCGAAAAAACCGACATTGCAGGCTATCGGGAGGAGTTTCTGAAGCTCTTCGGTTTCGGACTTTCCGGCGTAAACTACGAAACCGACGTCGAACCGCACGTACCAATGGTGTGATTCGAGTTTGGTCAGGAAGTTACCCCACCCCATGCCCCTCCAAAAATACCTCGCCCTCGCCACCGCGCTGGGCCTGATCGCCCCGTTGCTTACCCCGTGTCGTGCAGCGACCTTTTCGAAAGGCGCGGCGATCAGCGGCATCGAGAAGCTCATGTCCGGCGACGGACCGAAGGAATATGTGCTCTTCAACATGGCCGATCCGAAGTCCACCGCGGACCAGCTGGTCTACATGCTCAAGGAGTCCCACGAAGAAAACGTCGCCCTCGCAATCGTCGGGCCGAAGCTCGAGCCCATCCGCGAAATTCTCACGAAGGCCCTCGACGCCTCAAAAGCCGAAAAACTGGAGGGCCTCTACGTGCTGGTGGTGGCCGATGCCAAGGACCTCCAAGGCTTCCGCGAGCTGGTCAAAAGCCGCGGCATCCATGTGAAATGCGGGGTTTACAGATGACCGCCCGGTAAATTGCAGTCATGGCCGCCCCCGACCCACCGCTGCCGGCCGTAAACAAACTGGTCCTGGCTGTGCACGGGATCGGCGACCAGACGCGGAATAGCACGATCCTCTCGACCGCCACGCGTTTCTGCGAGCATTTCAATTATCGCGCGCTGCTTCCCTTGGGCGGCTTCTATGGCACGCTGCAGGATAACCGGCCGCCATTTGTCATCGCGAATCCCTCCCCGACCGGACCGCTCCAGACGATCGGCTTCGCCGAAATCTACTGGGCTGACCTCGCGCGGGAAATCGAAACCGCCGGGTACACCCTGCAGGAAACCAAGGAATGGTGCCGGTCCCTCGCCAGCCGCATTCGCGTGCTCGCGGAGCGGAAGGAACCCGGTCGGACCGACATCCACTACGGCCAGATCGATTATGTCCTGGGCGAGGCAGTCGACGCGATTGGCGTGATCGAGTCGCTGCTCTTTCTTGCGCGCAAGGCCGGGGTGCTCGAATTCGATCTCAAGAAGATCCTCGATGACTATCTCGGCGATGTTCAGCTTGTGACGGAATTCGCCACGGTCCGGGACAGCATCGTCAAGCGCCTCGATGATGCCCTGCTGGACGCCCACCTGCTCTATCCCGAGGCGGAGATTTACATCGCCGCGCACAGCGAAGGGACGGTGGTTTCCTGGCTCGGCCTGCTGCTGGCCGCCACCTATCCCGCCGGCCATCCCTGGATTTCCCAAGTACGCGGCTACATGACCATTGGGTCCCCGATCGACAAACACCTGATCCTCTGGCCCGACCTTTTTACCCGGTTCAAAGGTCCCGACCTGCCCTTGATCACGGGCCAGTCGAACACGGCGAACTCCGTCCCGCCAATCCGCTGGCTGAACTACGTCGACAATGGCGACCCGGTGGGTTTCGAACTCGATACCGCGCGCTGGTGGATGAAAGAGAAAGGCTATGACCGCGTGTTCAACTTCACCGCGGCCGACGACTACTATTTCACGCGCTATCCGGTCCCGGGCAAGGCCCACACGGATTACTGGAATGATGACGACGTCTTCCAGCACTTCATCATGAACGTCGTGGCGCCGCCGCAGTCTCGCGACGATCCCCCGCCGATCGCGCGACGCGAGGCTTTGAAGAACGGTCCCCGTTCCAAGCTCTGGGCGCTGATCACGAGCTACGTCGTGGCCTACCTGATCCCACTCGTCGCCGTGTTTGCCGCCGTCTATTTCCTGTCGAAGGGCGTCGAACAGTATCTCGATCCGAAGGACGAGCTGCCGCATCCGTCGGCAATCCGCAACGTCTTCGCCATGGGTGGGCTGCTCGCGGGCGTTACCGTCTGGCTCCGCATCACACAGCTCGTGCGCTCGTGGCTCTGGTACGCCGTCGGCGCCGTCGTTTACGTCGCCTTTGCCACCCTCTTCTACTTCCTGGTCGAAAACACGCGAGATCTGGCGTGGGTCGGTGCGTTGCCGTCGCTGTTCGGCGACAAGTGGGGCGATCCGAAAAACGGCCTGCTGCTCATCAGCGCCGGACTCATCGTGGCTGTGATGCTCTCCAATGCGCGCTGGCTGCGGCGGCTCTGGAACCTGCTCTTCCCCCGTACTGCTAGCTTGGGCGCCGTGGCCAAGTCGCCGACGCATATGACGGCACCCGACTCGGCTTCCAGCGAGAAATCCGTTTCCCACCGGCCGGCGCCGCCGATTCGGAATACCTTAAGTTTCATGCTCCTGCTCGGTGGCGTGGCCCTCGCTGCCAACGCCGTGGTCTTCGCCCAGCTCAACCCACCGGCTGCCGCGCCGTCCTGGCCGATGGTCATGGGCGCAGCCGCGTTCCTCTTCCTGTGGCGGTTGGCGGCGCTGGTGTTTGACCTGATTTTCATCTGGCATCGTTACATTCGTCATTCGGGTGCTATGACCTTCTTGCGCCACGCGATCCTGCCCGCGTCGGCGGCGCAGACTCCCGGCGCCACGGGTGGGCGGCGGGCGGCGAAGAAATAGCTCGCGGGGCTTCTGCGGCGCTCGCTTTTCCCGGTTTCTCGTTTCTTGTCTCCGCCGTGATCGCCTTCGAACACGCCCTCATCCTGCTGATCGCGGTCGCCGCGCTGAGTGTCCTGACCCGGTGGCTGCCTTGGCCGCCGCTGATCACGTACCTGCTCGGCGGCGTGGGGCTCGCACTCCTGCCGGACGTCCCGCATTCGAAACTCGATCCCGGATTTTTCTTCCTCTGCTTTTTGCCGCCTCTTCTGTTTTCCGATGGCTGGCTGCTGCCCTTGCGGGAATTTTCCCGCGCCAAGCGCCCGATTCTCCTGCTCGCCATCGGGCTCGTGACGTTCACGACGCTTGCCGTGGGACTCGTCGCGCACTGGCTGATTCCGGGATTGCCGCTCTCGCTGGCGTTTGCGCTCGGGGCGATCGTCTCGCCCACGGACGCCGTGGCAATCAACGCCATCACCGAGCGCCTCCACGTCCCCGCGCGCCTGTCGACGATTCTCAACGGCGAGAGCCTGATGAATGACGCGACCGGCCTTGTCGCCTTCAAGTTCGCCCTCGCGGCCTTCATCGCCGGAACTTTTTCGCTGCGCCTCATGCTCGGGCAATTCTTGCTGCTCGCCATCGGCGGCCTGCTGACCGGACTCGTGGTGAGCTACGGCATCGGCCGGCTGCGGGATCTGCTGCTGCGGCTTCACGTCAGCGACGCGTTGATTGAGATCACACTGTCGTTGATCTCCCCGTACGCCGCATTCCTCGCCGCCGAGCAGTTCCACGTGTCAGGGATTCTGGCCGTCGTCGCGGCCGGGTTGTACGCGGGCTGGCGGGATCCCGTGCGCATGGATGCGGAAACGCGCCAGAGCGCCTTCGCCGTCTGGGCCCTGGTGATTTTCTGGCTCAACGGCGTCGCGTTCGTCCTGCTTGGCTTGCAGTTCCCCACGCTCGTGGAGGCGGTCAGCAGCCGTTACACCACGTTCCAATTGGTGACGTTTCCCTTCGTCGTCGCCGGCGTGGCCATGCTGGCCCGCCTGGTCTGGGTCTATCCCGCCACGTACCTGCCCCGCATGTTCAAAGGTGTGCGCGAGCGCGAAAATCGGCCATCGCGCGCCGCCGTCTTCATCGTCGGTTGGGCCGGGATGCGGGGCACCGTGACCCTGGCCGGCGCGCTTTCGATTCCGTTGTTTTTGCCCGACGGGTCGCTGCTGCCGCATCGCGACATCGTCATCTACCTCGCGTTCGGGGTGATTGCGGTGACGCTCGTCCTGCAGGGTACGACGCTGGAATGGCTCATTCACCGGCTTGGCATTCGGGGGGACGAAAACCGTCCAAAGGAGGAATTGATCGCCCGCACCACCGCCGTGGACGCCGGTTTGAAGACTCTCAGAGCCATGGCGCCATCGGCCACGACGCCCGAGATGAAGGCGTCGTTGGACGCCGTCATCGATGAATACGAGCGTCGTCTGGCGTCGCTCACCGCCCAAGGCGAAACCCGCACCCGGGCTCGGCGACGCCGGAAAGCGAGTTTCCAGTACCGGGCGGCTGCGCTTCATGCCGAGCGCGAGGCGATTGACACGCTGTGGCGCGACGGAGTGATCATCGACGAAGTTCATCGGCCCCTGCAGCAGCTCCTCGACCACGAGGAATCGTTGCTGCGCGGAGCCACCCCCGCTGCCGTAGCCGAAGAATAGCCGCGGGTTAGCCTTTCGACCATTGCCCGGCGCCCTTGGCCCTCGCGCGTTCGCCGTTCGCCGCTATCTGCTTGAGCGAAATTCACCGCTTCCCACCATCCACCCATGCCCAAAATCACCCCTCTGCTGGTCCTGCTGCTTTCACTTTTGCTCCCGAGCGCGATCCTGCGCGCGGACACCAAGGTGGAATCCAAAGTCGAGACCAAGGTTGATACCAAGGCTGACGACAAAGCCGACAAGGACGACCGCAAGGACGAGGAACCCGTTCTCTCCGTCACCGCCCACAGCATCGTCGTGGGAGGCAAGACCATCAAATACCACGCCACCGCCGGCTATATCGTCCTGAAGGAGGAAGAAGGAAAGCCCCTCGTCGCCGGCGCGCCGCCTCCTCCCCCCTCCGATGCCGACAAATCCAAGGACGACGACAAGAGGAGCAAGGACGGCCTCAAGGCCAAGGCCCGAGTCTTCTTTGTCGCCTACACGCTCGACGATGTCACCGACCCCGCCACGCGGCCGCTGACCTTCTGTTTCAACGGCGGACCCGGTTCCGCGTCCATCTGGTTGCACATGGCCTCGATGGCGCCGCGCCGTGCCGCGCTGACCGACGAGGGCGAAGCGCCGCCGCCCCCGTACAAACTCGTGGACAACGAGTCCACCTGGCTCGACCGCACCGACTTGGTCTTCATCGACCCTGTCTCCACCGGCTTTAGCCGCACTTTGCCAAAGGAAAGCCCCGCGCAATACCACGGCCTAAAAGAGGACATTGCCAGCGTGGGCGACTTCATCCGGCTCTACACGTCGCGGAATTCCCGCTGGCTCTCCCCGAAAATTGTGCTCGGCGAAAGCTACGGCACCACGCGCGCCGCCGGGCTCTCCGACTATCTCCAAAACCGGTACGGGCTGTACCTCAACGGCATTGTCCTGGTTTCGTCGGTCCTGAACTTCCAAACGCTCATCTTCGCGCCGCAGAACAACGATCCTTACATCGGTTTCCTCCCCACGTTCGTCACGGCGGCGTGGTACCACAAGAAGCTCTCTCCTGACCTCCAAGCCAAGTCCTTGTCCGAGGTCGCCGCGCTCGCCCGGGCGTTTGCCGGCGGGGATTACACTCTGGCCCTCGCGCACGGTGACAACCTCCCTGCCGCCGAACGCCAGCGCGTCGCGGCGGAACTCAGCCGGCTCACCAGCCTTTCGGCCGCGTATTATTCGCAGCGCAAGTTGCGCGTGCAGGACCGCTATTTCTTCAGCCACCTGCTGATGGATGAAGGCAAGGTGGTGGGACGCTTCGATTCGCGCTATACGGGTCCGAGCTACGAGCCCGGCACGGATGGCGACGGCAACTACGATCCCAGCGACGAGGCAGTTACCGGACCACTCACCGCCGCGTTCAACGATTACGTACGCCGCGAACTCAAGTACGAGAGCGACATTCCCTACGAGGCCGTCTGGGACGTGAGTCCGTGGAATTTCGGCGACGCCAGCAACGGCTACCCGAACACCGCCGAAGACCTCCGCAAGGCGATGACGCGCAATCCGTACCTCAAGGTCTGGATCACCTGCAGCTATTACGACCTCGCAACGCCCTTTTTTGCGGCGGAAAACGTCGTCGCGAGCATGAACCTGGACTCGGTGGCGCGCAGCAATCTACGCCTCACGTACTACGAAGCGGGCCACATGCTCTACATTCACCAGCCATCGCGGGTTAAGTTCAAAGCGGACTTCGAGTCCTTCCTGCACGACGCGCTGAACCAGCAGCCGGTCCGTGCCGCCGCGCGCTAATCACGCCGAGGACGCGCCTCAATCCGCCAGCTTCCGATATTTCTCGGCCGGGATCTTGAATCGGTGACCTGAATCCAGGTCGGTGAAGATGTGCCAGCGCGCATCGTGTGTGTCGTGCACGGCCACGTCCATCTTGTGGCCGGCTTCATAGGTATACTCTTCCATCGCGAAACCATGGTCCTCGTGGGCCACGGCCTCGCCGAGTTCGCCGCTGTGCGGCTCGGTGATTTCGATTTTCCAAGTCGTCATGGTGGGTTGGTTTGAATTTCTTCGCGGTCGGCGCCAGACAGGCCTCCCGCTACTGATGTCCGATGTTGATTAATGTTTGCCGTTGGTTTCGGCGTCTTTTCGGGCTTTCGCTTCGGCCACCAGCTTCGTGGCCAGCTCCGCCGGCACCTCAGCGTAGTGGCTGAAAGTCTCGGCGTGGCGCCCCTTGCCGCTGGAGAGCGAGCGGAGGGCGGTGCTGTAATGATAAAGCTCCTTTTGCGGCACCTGCGCGCGCACCAGCTGGAAGTGCCCGTCAGTGTCCGCGCCGAGGATGTGTCCGCGTCGCGCCGAAAGGTCGCCCATCACGGCCCCGACATATTCTTCTGGTACGGTCACGGTAACGGTGCAGATCGGCTCCAGCAGGCACGGCACCGCCGCGAGAAACGCCTCTTTAAACGCATGGTAACCGGCCACTTGGAACGCGATGTCCTTGGAGTCCACCGGGTGCATCTTCCCGTCGTAGAAATCAACTTTCACGTCGGTCACGTGGTATCCCGCGATCACGCGTTCGCGACAAACCGTCGCGACGCCTTTCTCCACCGACGGGACGAACACCCGATCGACATTCGTGCCCACGAGCGACTGCTTGAAGTCCACCCCGCTGTCCCGGTGACCCGGCTCGACGCGCAGCCAGACTTCAGCGAACTGCCCGGCCCCACCGGTCTGCTTCTTGTGCCGGTAGCGCGATTCGCCGCGATTGCGGATGGTCTCCCGGTAGGCGATGCGCGGCTCCTCCAACTCGACCACCACGTTGAACCGGCGCAGCAGCCGCTCGACAATCACCTGCAGTTGGATTTCGCCCTGCGCCGACACGATTGTCTGATGAATCTCATCATCCACGCGGTAGTGGAAGGTCGGGTCCTCCTGGTGCAACGCGGCGAGACCGACGGCGAGTTTGTCCTCGTCGCCCTTGGACCGGAGTCGCAACGCCCCGTGGATGTTGGGCGCCGGATATTCAACGTTGCGGAGCACCACTGGGCGTCTCGGGCTGCACAGGGTATCGCCCGTGTGGGTGTGTCGCAGCTTCACCACTGCGCCAAGGTCCCCAGCCTTCAGCTCGGTCACCGGCGTGCGCGTGCTGCCATTGAGCACATAAATCTGGCCAAGCCGCTCCGTGAAATTCAGCGCCGGATTGAGCAGCTGATCACCGGGATGCACCGAGCCGGCGAACATCCGGAAAAGCGACAATTCGCCTACTCCCGGTTCGTTCATCGTTTTGAAGATAAACATTACCGGCTCGGGCTGCGTAAGCGGCACCGAGCCGGCGATTCCTGAGGCATCCCGCGCGGGCACTTCCGCGCGGTCGGTCGGTGCCGAGCCGTATTTGGCGATGAAATCCATCAGGCGCGCCACGCCCACGTTGGTTTCGGCAGAAACGGCGAACAGCGGTACGAACACCTGGCGTTGAATCGCCTGGTGCAGGCCGGCCCGGAACTCCTCCTCGGCCAGCGCGCCTTTCTCAAAAAACTTCTCCATCAGGCTGTCGTCGGACTCGGCAACGTACTCGATCAGCTGCTTGTGCAGCACCTGGACCCGCTCGGCCAGTTCGCCTGTCGCCGGCGCCTCAGTGTAGCGCCCGTTGCCACCCGGCTTGTAGGTCACGACCTCGTTGCGCATCACATCCAGCACGCGGCTGAACCCCGGGCCGGCGTCGAGCGGGATGGACAGCGGGAGCACGTTTTTTCCAAAATGCGAGCGGGCGCTATCGAGCACGGCGTCGAAGTTGACGTTCGCCTTGTCGAGCGCATTCAGGACCAGCACTTTCGGCAGATCGAAATGGGTGGCGTAGTCCCACGCCGCGTCGGTGCCCACGCCCAGCCCGTGCGCCGCGTTGATCACGATCAGCGCCATGTCGCCGACCCGCAGCGCGCCGAGGCCCTCGCTGATGAAGTCGGCGTAGCCAGGGCAATCGAGCAGGTTGAACTTGCGATTCATCCACTCGAGATGAAGCAGCGAAGCATGCACCGAGATCTGATGCTGATGCTCACTGGCGTGGTAGTCGGACACCGTCGTGCCGGCGGCAATGTTGCCCATCCGCCCGATGCGACCCGCACAGGCCAGCATCGCCTCACACAGGATGGTCTTGCCGGCGGACGCGTGCCCGAGGATCGAAAAATTTCTCAGATCGGGGGCGGCGTAGTCTTTCATGAGCCGGGGAGTTTGCTTGGACCGCAGGCAAACTTAGACCACTGCAACGCATCCGCCTGCGCGTCCGTTGTGATATCTCGGCCACATTTTGCTTAAAATGTACGGTTTTGCCAGTTCCCACCAAATCGGACGCCTCATCGGCACGTCAGCCCGCCGTCCTGCCCCCGGAACCGGCTTTCACATGTGCTTGATGTTCTGCATCCCCCAGGACGCCGGCCACGACCGCCGCTCGCATCGCGTCGCCATCGGGTTCGAAAACAACGAACGGCCGTCCATTACCGGCCGCCTTTTTATGGGGTCCTTTAATGCTTCGAAGGCGGCGGTGGGGGGAATGGCTCCCCCGCTTTGGCATGCAGCTCTTCGGTCGTGATGAGAAACCGGAATTTCCAGTCCTGTCCGGGACGGCGCGTGAAAATAAACAAATGCCGCGCGAGGTGCTTCATTTTCACCGTCCCATCCGGCGCATATTCGTTGAAAGTCTGGCTGCCCCACGAATAGGCCAGATCACCGTCAATCTTCGACCGTTCCTCGACGCTGACCGTATCCTTGAATTTTTTGGTGTTTCGGAACACATGGTCCCGGATGTCGTCGCGGCCAATCCGCATCTGGAACGGCGATTTGAAGACGCACTCGGGGTCGAACATCTCATACATGGCCTGGTGATCGTCCCGATCCCACGCCGCGTCGTAGGCCCGGATCAATCTCAGGGTTACGGTTTCGGTTTCCTCTCCTCGCAACCCCCCTGCCGCGCCGCAGGCGAGCAGCAGGATGATTCCTCCCCGGAAATTCATACCCGGCACTCCAGTCGAATCCCGCAGCCAACTCAATTCCGCTCTTGGCGCGCCGTCTTTTTTGTCGACTGGACCTGCCGGCCTCGCGTTTCCACCGGGCATTTTCCCGTGGCGAGTGACGCTTTCCAAAAAAGAGTGAGGTGCTCCCCGGCGACGCGCGGCTTGTCGGCGAACAAGCGGCGGCCCAAAACGATCGCTTGTTCGCGGAGTTTTCGGCGCCTTTCCGCAACCCGCATGAGCCCCGCCGTTTTCGCAGCGGCGGGACCTGACGTTCCACCGTGCTCCTTCAGGAAATCATGCAGCACCGTCAGGTCATGTTCCGCTCCCAGTACGTCACCCAATTCGGTGTAGGCTTTCGAGCGGGCTTTCATCACCGCCGGCCAGGCGCCGCGTAAGAGCCGGCTCTGGTGGCCGCACATCTTCGTCCACTTGCGCCACTCATGGAACCGGGGATCCGCAGCCGTGCCGCTGGACGGCATCGCTTCCCGCGCCTTGCGGTACGTCGCGACGTACCCGGCGGTCACGTCTTTGAAACGCAGGCCGTGCAGGGCGTGGCGCGGGAGACGCCGGGACACGACACGCATCGTTTGGACAAACCGGTGTAACTCCTGCCCCAAGGTGCCCGTGCTGGAATGGTCGACCTCGCGCCGGGCCTCCAGCTGCGACCGTTGGGCAGAGAAAAACTTGCGGACCGATGGTGGCACCGGTCGGCCCGCTGAAAGGTCCTGGAGACGCGCGATCATGACATCGTCGTCCCGGTACCGCGCCAGCCGCCGGGCCGCATTCCTCAACCATGCGTTCTCACGCTTATAAAATCTGGCATCGTATCGGCGGATCAACAGCAGCGCCGCCCGCATTTTTTTGCAGGACGAACGCGCGACATGAATGCGCTCCGAGGGCGGGTGCTTTTCGCTCCCGGCTTTCCTCGCTGCGTCCTTGGCCAGAAAGCGGATAATCCGGACAATCTCCCCGCCCGGCGCGGCGCAAGTGGCGATTCGAAAGGACATGGAGGGACTCGGCAGGCCGCTTTTCGCTGGAGCGAGCAACCCGAACATATTCCACAGAATGGATTCGTGCAATCCCGGTCCCGGTCAGCTTCAATCCGGGGCAGGCAATTCCTTCTTCTTAAACACGCCATTTTGCTCCAGCGTTTTTCCATGACGCGTTCCGTCTTCGCCTTTGTCGTCGCCTGTGTGGTTTTCCCGGGCGCGATCATCGCCGCCCCCGGCGCACGCCTTCCCGGCCAGTACCTAAGTCCACCCGACACTGCGGTGCTGTTTCCGTACGTTGACCTTGCGGCCGACACCGCCCGGCAAATCGTGGTCGACCGCGATCCGGCGCAATATCTCGGACATCCGAGCACGGTGCTGCTCGAAGACAGGCGCACCTTGCTTTGCGTTTACCCCAAAGGACACGGCAAAGGCGCGCTGATCCTCAAACGCAGCACGGATGGCGGCCTCACGTGGTCGGACCGGCTGCCGGTGCCGCAAAACTGGAGTACTTCACTGGAGACGCCTTCCATCCACCGCGTGGTCGATGCCCACGGCAAGAAGCGGCTGATTGTGTGGTCGGGTCTGTATCCCGCCCGGCTATCGGTATCGGAGGATGATGGGGCGTCGTGGACCCCCCTCACGCCTGCAGGCGACTGGGGAGGCGAGGTGGTAATGGGCAGCGTCGCTGCGATGCGCGGATCGCCGGGCCGCTATCTCGCTTGGTACAACGACGACGGAGTCTATGGCGGTCCGAAGTCCCACCCCACCACCCCGCCCACGTTTAAAGTCCAGCAAGTCGAGTCCACGGATGGCGGACTGACCTGGAGCCAGCCCCACGCGATCGTCACCGGCTCCGACATGCTGCTCTGCGAGCCTGGGTTTGTGCGCTCGCCCGACGGCCGGCAGATGGCGCTGCTACTCCGCGAGGAGACGCGCAAACATTTTTCCCAGGTGATTTTTTCGAACGATGAAGGCCGCACCTGGACGACTCCGCGTCCGCTGAGCATTGGGCTGATCGGTGACCGCCACGTCACCGCTTACGCCCCGGATGGACGGCTCGTGGTGGTCTTCCGCGACACCAACCGCGCCTCGCCGACAAATGGTGACTGGTTCGCGTGGGTTGGCACGTACGACGACATTGCGCAGGGCAAGCTCGGCCAGTATCGCGTGCGGCTCATGCACAACACGTGGGGTTGGGACTGCGGCTATTCCGGACTGCATTGCCTTCCCGACGGCACGTTTGTCGCCACTTCTTACGGCCACTGGTCGGAGGGCGAAGAGCCGTACATCGTGGCCGTGCGCTTCAAGCTCGCAGAACTCGACGGACGACTCGGCAGCACTGAACGCCCGCCACCATCGGCACGCGCCAAGTAGAGTTTCAGCGACCGGCCCCGGGGAACGCGCGCCAAGCCCGGCGGTCAGCGACGGGGGACCCGCATGTGGCCCTATTTCTGGACGTTCACCCTTAGCCTGATCGCGGACTCCTTGCCGGTGATCGGACCGCCCGTCTGGACGATCATGGTGTTCATGACGATGAAGTATGATCTGAACCCGTGGCTGTGCTTTGGCTCGGGGTACCGGCATCCACGTTGGGCCGCTACGCGTTGAGCCTCTACGCCGGCAAGTTTTTCGGGAAAGTGCTCAAGGGGTCGAAGCAGGATGAGATGAAGTTCGTCGGACGAAAGCTGACCGACCGCCTTTGGAAAGTTTGGCTCTTCGTGTTGATTTATACGCTGCTGCCGATGTCCTCGACCGCCCTGTTTTCCGGGGCCGCCATGGCCAGGCTTCGACCGTACCAAATCCTGCCGCCCTTCTTCGTCGGCAAGTTTACCAGCGACGCGGTCATGCTCCTCGGCAGCGTTTACGCCCTCCACCGCACTATCCGTTCCCCCGGGGACCTGGTCTCAGCAAAAGGCATCATCACCATCGTGGTCGGACTCATCCTGATCGGCTTGTTTCTGTTTCTCGACTGGCGCGTGCTGCTCGAGCGGCGGCAGTGGCGGTTGAATTTCCACATTTGGCGCTAAACGCCCCGGCCTGCCCGACGCGGGGTTTCCTGTATCCGGAAGCCGTCGCGATCAGGCGTGGCCCGACGCCCAAAATCGCCCCCACCCCCGAACCGGGGGGCCAAAGCGTGGTCAGTCACTGTGTATGAACGCATTAATCCTCATCATCATCCTGCTGATCCTGTTTGGCGGCGGCGGATTCTACTTCGGCGGTCCCGTCTACGGCGGGAGCGCCTTGGGTCTGATTCTGTTGATTTGCCTGATTATCTTTCTCTTCGGCGGCTTTCGTGGGCCGCGACCCTGACGCCCTCTCGGCTCCTGACCCCTCCGCGCCCGGGCAGAGCTGTGCTGGTCACCCCTTTCGCCGATGCCCGACGATTCCCGCCTGGTTTGCCGGTTTTGCGGTCAGGAGCACGCGCACGTCGCCCTTGCGCCGGGGGAAAAAGCGCTGTGCGTGCGCTGCGACGGATTGCTGGCTCAAGGCACGCGGCTGGGGGCGGACACGCCGCTCGTTTTTTCGGTGACCGGATTGATCCTCGCCGTCCCAGCGGTGACGCTGCCGTTCATCACCGCCGGCAAGCTGGGTGACGAACGCGTCAGCCATCTGCTCACCGGCGTGCTAAGCTTGTGGAATGACGGCATGCGTTTGCTCGCGGTACTCGTCGTGCTCTGCGGCGGGCTCCTGCCGGTTTTGCTCCTCGCCACCCTCGCTGCGGTGCATGCGCCGATCCGTTTTGGCTGGTTGCACGCCGTACCCCGGCCGCTCTTCAACTTCGCCGGTGTGCTCGAGCACTGGTCGATTCCCGAGGTTCAGGTTCTCGCCGTATTTGTCGCGCTCATGAAGCTGGGCAGCCTGGTCGATATCAAAATCGGCCTCGGGTTTTGGTGCTATTGCGGGATGGCGCTGTCACTCGTCATCGCGCAGCACAGCTTCGAATTTGAAGGCACCGAACTGATCCGATGGCGCGCGGCACAAGGCGGGCCCCCGTCATGAATCCCTTCCGGGACCAATTTAAAAATACGTCCACCGCCGCCGCGCTCGCCGTGGCGGCCGCCGTCATGCTTGTGCCGGCGAATCTGTTGCCCGTCTTGAGCACGGCAAATGCGGGACGAATCCAAACCGACACTATTCTCTCGGGCACCCGTTCGCTCTGGCGGCATGACCTCTCGGCCATCGCCATCATCGTCTTCACCGCAAGCATCCTGATTCCAATCCTGAAAGTTGTGGGAATTGGATGGCTGGTGATCAGCGCGCGGCGCCGGCGCGGCGATCCGCGCCGGCTGACCCGGCTCTATGCGACACTGGATTTCATCGGACGGTGGTCGATGCTGGACGTGTATCTCGTGGCTTTCCTGGCGGGCTTGGTTCAGTTCGGCAGCCTCGCGACCGTGCAACCGCGCAGCGGCATCGTGGCGTTCGCCGCCGCGGTCGTCCTGACGATGCTGGCCACCCGCGCATTTGATCCCCGGATCCTTTGGCCCGACTCGCGCCGCCTAGCGCCATGAGCTCTGCACCCTCACCCAAAGTCTCCCGCTCTCCGCGGTTTCCCTACATCTGGGTGGTGCCGGCGCTCGCCGTCGCCATTGGCGCGTGGATGGGCATCCGGGAACTCCGGAACCGCGGCCCGGAAATCACCATTGATTTCATCGACGCTGAGGGAGTCGAAGCCGGCAAGACGCTGCTCTATTACAAGGGCGTCGTCGCCGGCAATGTGACGAGCGTGCAGCTGCAGCCCGGCTTGAATGTGGTCAGCGTCGGTCTGCGCCTGCACAAGCGCGCCAAGGACCTCGGCCGCCAGGGCTCGCGATTCTGGATCGTCCGTCCGGAGATCGGGTTCTCGGGTGTCCACGGGCTCGAAACGTTGGTGTCGGGAGTGAAGCTCACGGTCAGTCCAGGGCACGGGCCGGTATCAAACCACTTCATCGGTCTCGAGGACCCGCCACCCCCCGAATTCAACGACGCAGGACGAACCTTCATTCTTCGGTGCGACCGCTTGAATTCGTTGAACAGCGGTGCGCCGGTTTTTTATCGCGAATTCAAGGTGGGCGAAGTCGTCGCCAGCCGCCTCTCGCCCGACGCCACGGCCGTCCTCATCCGCATTCACGTGTTCGCGCCTTACGTCGATCTCGTGCGCAACAACACGAAATTCTGGAATGCGGGTGGACTATCCCTTCACCTCAGCTTGTTCGGCGGCGCCAAAATCCAGAACACCTCGCTGGAGTCCCTCGTTTCGGGTGGCGTTGCCTTCGCGACCCCGGATGGTGGCGAACTCGCGCCCGTCGCCTCGGCGGATGCGGAATTCAGCCTCGCTGCCGAACCGGACAAGGACTGGTTCAAGTGGTCGCCCAAGATTCCGGTCAATTCCCCCGAAGGCCGGTCAGAGGGGAAGCAGAAGGGCGAGTTGCTCAATGAATTGGTAAAGTGAGGGGCGTCGCGGACAGCGGCGGAAGGAAATTTACCTAACCGCATTGGAACCAAGGCGGCCCGCACTCCACTATTCGAACATGAAAACGCTTTCCAATGACGACCTGATCCAACGGACGCGGAACCTGAAGACGCAGATGCACAAACTCATCAAGGACCTGCGCGCCGACGTGGGCCAGTTGCCCGATCCGCAGGCACGCGCCCTCTTCGAAACCTCTGCGGAAGTCATCACCGGCCTGACCAAGGCCTTCGACGACTATGAAGAAAAAGAGGAAGCGGCCTGGCAAAACAGCGAGTCCTGAGCCGACCGCAGGCTGGGCGGCGTCCGCTCCGCCTTCGGCGTTTCAGGCCCAGGTCCCGCTCACGACGAATGCGGCCGGCTGTACAGCGGCTTCCCCGATTCCGTCGGCTTCGGGCGCGGCGCCTGCTTCGTCGGCCGCTGCGGAGAACGTGCGTCGCGCGTTTGTAGCGCGGACTTGATCGCCTCTTCATCCGGCACGGGCGGGGAAATGTGATATTCAACGGCGCTCTCGGAAGCCATTTCGCCCTTGAGCCGCTCAGCCTCCGACTCGCCTTCCTTGCGCTGATTGCCCGACTTTCCTTCCTGCGGTTTCAAATCGGACGCCTTGGGATCGGCCTCGCTCCGGCCGATCTGCGAATTGCCATTGCCGCGGCCATCCGTGGCTGACGGGACATTGCTGGCGGCCGTTGGCGTGGTAAGTTCGCGTTCGGCGTCGAACCAGAATTCTTCGTCCCGGCCGACCGGACAACCGTTCGCCTGCCAGAGGGACCAGGCGCGCAGGGAGATTTCTTCGTGGGTGGGACCTTTGGTGCTCATGGAAGGGAACCTGGCGGATTTTAGGCCGACCATCGGCCCGTGGACTGTTTCAGACTGACCGAACCCCGTCCGTTCTGTTCCAGTTCCCGGCCCGCGTCCTTACCCTAGCTTTACCCGCAACGCCCGGAGGGATCGGATATTGTTATCTTCCCGCCACGATGGAGCGCCGCCGATCACTTGCATTTGCGGCGCTCGCTCTAGAAACAGCTTCAATGCGATCTGGGTCTCGATCCGGGCCAATGGCGCCCCTAGGCAAAAGTGCGCCCCCCAGCCGAACGCCGTGTGTTTGTTTTCCGTGCGGCCCACATCGAGCCGGTCCGGTGCGGAAAATCTTTCGGGATCCCGATTCGCCGCGCCGAGCATCAGAACCACCGTCTGGCCCCGGCGGATCGTCTTCCCGCGCAGCTCGATGTCCTCCACCGGCAGCCGGGTCGCGAGTTGGATCGGGCTCTCGTAGCGCAGGAACTCCTCGACCGCCGATGCCATCAGCGTCGGGTCCCGGCGCAGGCGGGCGAGTTCCGCGGGGTGGTTGAGCAGGGCAAGGAGGCCGTTGCCCATTAGGCTTACGGTCGTCTCGTGCCCGGCAATAAACAGAAAAACACTAAGCCCCATTAACTCCGCCTCGCTCAGCCCGCCCTCCTCATCTTCAACCGCCGCCAACGCGCTCAAAAGGTCGGCGCGGGGCGCGCGACGCCGCTCGCGGGTCAGTTCCCGGAAGTACGCGGTCAGTTCCACGTAGCTCGCGTGCGCCGGCGCCGCGACCTTCGCGATGGAAGGCCCCACCGCCCCCGCGAAGAGGAGCATGTCCTCCGCCCAGCGACGAAACCGGTCCTGGAAATCCATCAGGATTCCGAGGATCTCGCAGATCACCGAGGCCGGGAGCGGAAAAGCGACGTCCGCCATGAAGTCCATCTCCCCGCGTGGCGCGAGTCGATCGAGCAGGCCGGTGACAATTTCCTCGATCCTCGGAGCCATCTGCTCAGCCAGACGAGGGGTGAAGACCTTCATGATCAATCCCCGCATCCGGGTGTGCTTCGGTGGATCAGTGAACCCGAGCCAGTTCGAAACATGGTCACCCAGCGGGCACATCTGGGTCCGCAGCGGCTCAGGCATCGCATTCATGTTCAGCGAAATCCGATCGGACGAGAGCCGCGAATCGCGAAAGCCCGCCATCACGTCGTCGTGGCGCGTGATCAGCCAGCCATTCAGCGGCGCACACCAGTGCACCGGGTCCTCGCTCTGGAGCCGGCGGAACAGAGGATACGGGTCAGGCAGCCGCGCTTCGCAATACAGCCGGTAATCCTCCGACGACTCAATGGACCCGGTTTGCGGCATGAACTTTGAAATAAGCCGCGCCGGTCGCCCCGTGACAAGTGGCAAGGAGCTGCCTTTGGCTTGCGCGTCAGTCTCCAACCGTTAAGCCCACATCCAGTTTTTCCCACTCCGGCACCCTGGGCCTCGCCTCCGGTCACACTTCGCTCTCTACCATGCTCACCACCTCGCTCTCGCCTGCCCAAATCGCGTTCTATCAAGAAAACGGCTACCTCCATATTCCGCGCGTTTTCAGCCAGGAGGAAACCGACGAGCTCGCGTCCGAGCTCGACTGGATGATGGACAAGTGGGCCTGGCCCGACGCCAGCTGGACCGGACCGTGGCGGAAGGTGTACATGAACGCCGACGTCGAAAAAAAGTCGAAGCTCGTGGGCATGCATGACCTCCAATTCTACTCCTCGGCGTGGATGCGTTGCGTGACGAATCCAAACCTCATCCGGTGCATGACCGGCATTCTCGGCCCAAACGTGGAGCTCCACCACACCACAATGCACGTCAAGCCGCCCGAGACCGGCCATCCGTTTCCGATGCACCAGGACAACGCGTTTTATGAGCACACCGACGGACGTTACGTGGACGTCCTGATGCACCTCGACAACACCCGCCATGAAAACGGCGAAATCCGTTTCCTGCCCGGCTCCCACAAGGCCGGCTACCTTCCGCACATCACGCGGACCGCCGACGGTCCCTGCACTCCCCATCTTCCGACCGACAAGTACTCCCTCGATGACACCGTTCCGGTTCCTGCTTCGCGCGGCGACGTGGTGATATTTAATATCTTCACCGTCCACGGCTCGCACCTGAACCAGACGAACGAGGCGCGTCGCCTGGTGCGCCTCGGATATCGAGACGTCGAAAACGTCCAAATCAGCGGGCAAAGCAAAGGCCGCCCCGGCCTGATGGTTGCCGGTCGCCGGCCCCGCCGCGCCGGTCAGGAGCTCTTCACCACGGAAATTTCGACCACGAATCCGGTCGTGCCCTTGAAGAACGACGCCGAACCGGCGCTGGCACGCTAAGCCCGGCAAACCTTAACCCCACCCACAATGAAAGTCCTGACCGACACGCAGGTGAAAGATTTCCACCGCGATGGATTCATCATCGTCCGCAAGAATTTCTCCGAGGAGGAAATCGAGTTGCTCGGGCGCGCCAGCCGCGAAGACAAGGCCATGGACCAGTCTGCAGCGTCGCGCGACGATGGCAAAGGCCAGGCGGTTCGCCTCGCGGCGTGGAATCATCCCGGCGACGGCATGTACGGGATGTACGCGCGCTGCCGGCGCATCGTGGACGCCGTCGAGCAGCTGCTCGAGGACGAGGTCTATCACTACCATTCAAAGATGATCCTCAAGGACGCCAAGGTCGGCGGCGCATGGGCATGGCACCAGGACTACGGCTACTGGTATCAAAATGGCTGTCTTTATCCCGATTTTGTCAGCGTCAGCACCGCGGTCGATCGCGCCACCAAACTCAATGGCTGCATGCAGGTCCTCACGGGCTCTCACAAAATGGGCCGGGTGAACCACGTGCTTACCGGCCAGCAAGCGGGCGCCGACATGGAGCGCGTCAACGAAGCAATGAAGCGCCTGCCGCTATTTCACTGCGAGATGGAGCCGGGCGACTCGCTCTATTTCCACGCAAACCTGCTGCATTGTTCCGCCGCCAACAATTCCGACCATCCGCGCTGGTCGCTGATCAGCTGCTACAACACGAAGCACAACGACCCCTACAAGGACTCGCATCATCCGCGCTACACGCCCCTCTCGAAAGTTGATGATTCCGAGGTTCTCCAGGCTGCTCGCGCGCGTTTCGCCACCAACCGCGATGCCGGCGTGGAGTTCGCGCCATTCAACCGCACCGATAACAGCGCACTGAGCCTCGGCAAGAAGCCCTAAAACCGGGCGCACACCGCGCGGCACGGGCAACCTCCCCCGTCCCACCCTGTCTGACCCCCGATGAATTCTCGGCGTATCACGCTCGCTGGTGCCGTTCTCCCGCTGCTCGCCGGGTCGCTCGCGGCGGAAATCAAGACAGGCGCGGCCGCGATGGCCGATTGGCGCGACGACGCGCCTGGCGTGCAGCGCCGAATCACCGTCGCGGACCTTCCCGCGCCCTACGCCACCGAATCCGCCAATGAAGGGCCCAAGCTTGTCCGGCGTCCCGCCGGCGCCTGGCCCAAGACGCCCGACGGTTTCAAGGTAGAGGAATTCGTGACCGGCCTACAGCAGCCTCGGGTGATTGTGACCGCGCCGAATGGTGACCTATTTGTGACGGAAAGTGCGGCCAACCGCGTTCGTGTGATTCGTGAAGTCGACGGAAAGGCGGGGGTGAGCGAGGTCTTCGTCGACGGGCTCGACCAGCCGTTTGGCATCGCGTTTTACCCACTGGGCCCGAACCCCCAATATATCTACATCGGGAACACCGGGTCCGTGGTGCGCTATCCGTACCACTCCGGTGATCTCAAGGTTACCGGTGCAGGCCAAAAGATCATCAACCTTTCCTACGGTGGACACCTCCGCGGCGGTGGCCACTGGACTCGTGACCTCGCCTTCTCCGCCGACGGACGCTCACTTTTCGTTTCAATCGGATCGCTTTCCAACGTCAGCGACGACGCCGCCGAGGACAACCGGGCACGCATTTTCCAGTTCGATCCTGACGGGAACAACCAGCGCGTCTACGCCTGGGGCATCCGCAATCCCGTCGGGCTGGCAATCGATCCCAAAACGGGGTCGCTGTGGACCTCCGTCAACGAGCGCGACGGCCTCGGCGACAACCTTCCGCCCGACTACATCACGCGGGTGCAACCGGACGCCTTTTATGGCTGGCCCTGGTACTACATCGGCAATCATCTCGACCCGCGCCATGCCGGCAAACATCCGGAATTGGCGGCTAAAGTGGTCGTTCCTGACGTGCTGATTGCGGCCCACTCCGCCTCGCTGGACCTCGTGTTCTACGACGGCCAGCAATTTCCCAGCCATTATCGGGGTAGCATTTTCGCGTGTGAACACGGTTCCTGGAATCGCGCCCACCGCACCGGCTACAAAGTCATCCTGGTGCCGGTTAAACCCGACGGATCCGCCGACGGCTCGTACGAGGATTTCCTGACGGGCTTTGTGGCGGACGCCGGACACGTCTGGGGCCGGCCCGTCGGAGCGACGGTAGGTCGGAATGGCGAACTCTACGTGACCGACGATGGCTCGAACACGATCTGGCGCATCACGTACGCTGGTCCCTGAACTGAACCGACCTTCGATAGAACGCGTCCGTTACTTCTTCTTCTTGGGTTTCTGGGCCTGCTGAAGCTGGTTTTGGGCGTCCGCGAGCTTGGATTGCAGCTCGCTGTTCTCCGCGGTGAGCGCGTCCACGCGGGACTGAAGTTTTGAGGCCATCGCATTCGCCGAATCCACCTGGTTCTGCATCTGCGTCGCGGCCGTCTTCGCGTCGTTGGCCTGGGATTCGAGCTTGTCGGCGTTCGCGCGGAGTTCCTCCGCCTGCTTCTGAATTTGGCCGTTCTCGACCTTGGCCATGTTCAGCTGCGACTGCGTGGCGGCATTTGCCGCCACGGCATCTTCCACTTTCTTTTCTGCCGCGGCCGTCGCGGCCTTGGCCTGCTCGAGCTGCTTTTGAACCTGCGTGGTCGCGTTTTTCGCGGCGGTCACGTCGGCGGCTGCGCGGCTGGCTTCGTTCTGGGACTGCACCAGCTTGGTCTGGAGTTCCGTAATCCGGTTGTCGCGGTCCCGGATTTTGAGAATCACCATTACGGCGCCGGCAACCATCACAATGCAAAGAACCGCGATCACCAATGCTGACGCGGACGTTTTGTTCGAGGCGTGGGGTATTTCAGTGGTTTCGCTCATGACGGCTCGAGACTAGAGATGTCCTTGTAGCACGCCATTCGTTTCTTGCGGCGATCGCGGTCCAAGATCGCAACTCGTCTTCACTTAGGGTTGCCAGGCAAGTGGTTGCATCCCAGCTTGTTCGTTCCCCGACTGACCTCATGCCCCACCCCAAACCATCACCGGTCGGTCGCGTCGGTCCGTACCGCTCAGTCCAGTTGAGCAAGGTCATCGACCCGTCGACCGAGCGCCGACGCTGCATACTTCGGCGCAAGCCGGTCGATGTGAATGGTGTCGTGGATTACCACACGGAGGTCGACATCATCACCCATCTCGGGACCCACGTGGAAGCGCCGTACCATCACGGAGAGCTGACCAAGGAGGTCACCGACCTCGCCACGGATCACTTCATCGGTCGCGGAGTGCTGCTTAAGCTGGAGACATGTGAACCGAAGGCATTAATCACCGCTGCGGATCTCGACACTGCAGACCGCGGTCGTGTGCGCCGCGGTGACGTACTGGTCCTCGACTCGCGGTTTCATTCTGAGCCGTTCGTTCACAATCCACAGGATCAGCGCCCGCATCTGAGTCGCGAGGCGGCGGAATGGTTCCTGGCCAAGGGCGTCAAGGCCGTGGGATTTGGGGATGGCATTTGCATCGAGACCAACGTCGAACACTGCGTCGCCTGCCATGACATCATGCTGGGGAACGACATTCTCTTCCTTGAGGTGTTGAAAAACATCGAGCTGATCCAGGCGGATATCTTTCTCATCAGCTACCTGCCACTTCCCATCAAAGGCCTCGATTCCAGCCCGGTGAACATCCTGGTGCTCGAGGGCGTGCCAGGGTTTTCCGCCTGACCTGCGATGAACAAGCAGCTCGTCACGGCGCTGGAATTTTTCGAAGCGGAATCGCCGCTCTCGCGGCCGATTGCGGACGCGACCCATGCGATTCCTGCCATCCGCTTCCTGGTTGCGCGATTGACTCTCGCCGATGGCACGGTTGGAGAAGGGTACCTGCTGGCGTTTCATTTCAGCCCCGGCGCCATTCGCGGCGCGCTCGCGGATGTCAAGGCGCTGGCTCTCGGACGGGACGTCGCGGCGACGCGGGAATTCGACCGCGCGTGCGACCAGGCGTTTGAGTATTTTGGCGACGTCGGGCTGCAGCGATGGGCCCGGGGGATCGTCAACCTGGCCATGTGGGACGCCCGCGGACGCCAGGCGGGCAAGGCGGTTTGGCAGCTGCTCGGCGGCAAGGCGCAGCGCGTCCCCGCGTATGGCAGCGGCGGCTGGCTGTCCTATACGTTGGACGAGTTACTCGCTGAAGCGACGAGCTACGTGAAGCGCGGTTTCACGGCGGTAAAACTCAAGGTCGGCTCGCCTGAACTTGAACGTGATGTCGAGCGCATCGCCAAGGTGCGGGAACGCGTGGGCCCGAATGTGCGGGTGATGATCGATGCCAACCAAGGCCTCGATTACCCCCGCGCCCTTGCGCTGGCCAAGCGTGCAGAGCCGCACGGAATCCACTGGTTCGAGGAGCCCTTTCCGCACACCGATTTCGCCAGCTACGCGAAGCTGAAGCAGAACACCCGTATGCAACTCGCGATGGGCGAGCGGGAATACGATCTCGTCGCACTCCGCGAGCTGGCCGCGCAGTCCGCGCTTGATCTCTGGCAGCCGGACATCCTGCGGCTCGGCGGCGTCGAAGGCTGGCTCGACTCCGCCGCCCTCGCCCGTGAGCATCGACTTCCCGTGCTGCCGCATTTCTACAAGGAGTACGACACCGCCCTCGCCTGCACCATTCCCGATGCCTACGGCGTGGAGTCCTTCGACTGGGTCGACGGCCTGATCGACCGACCCGTCCGCATCCAAAACGGATTTGCCTATCCCACGGACGCACCCGGCTGGGGTTTCCGCTTTAAGGACGACGTGCTGAAGAGAATCGCTCCATGAGGCCAAGCATCAACCGACTATTTTCGCTGCGTGGTGCCAAGGGGATCGTCACAGGCGGATCCGAAGGCTTGGGGTTGGCCATCGCCACGGCCCTCGCCGAGGCGGGCGCGCGAGTCCACGCCTTCAGCCGGACCGGCAGGCCAAAGAGAGGCGGGTCGCGGAAGAACGTGACCCACCACGTCGTGGACGTGACTGACACCGCGCGACTCGCCAAAGCGGTGGACGATATCGGACGGCGCTATGGCCTGGACTTTGTTGTACATTGCGCAGGCATCACGGTCCGGGCGCCCTTCACCAAGGGCACCTCGGCGGAATGGAGGCACATTCAGGAGGTCAACGTCGTCGCGGGCGCCGAACTGGCGCGCTGCGCGCACCGTTATCTCAAGAAATCCCGCCACCCCGGGCGCGTATTGTTCATTTCCTCGATGGCCGCTCACTTGGGATTCTCCGAGGTTGTGCCGTATGGCGCCAGCAAGGCCGCTGTTATCGGCCTGATGCGGGGCCTGGCCGTGGAATGGGCGCGCGACGGCATTCTGGTGAATTCCGTCGCCCCAGGGTGGTTTCCCACTGCCCTGACCGCGCAGGTGATGGATGCCTCCCGCAAGGCAAAGATCCTCCGGCGCATGCCACTGCATCGATTCGGCCGGCCGGAAGAGCTTGCTGCAGCGGCGGTTTTTCTCCTTAGCCCGGCGTCGAGCTACATCACCGGACACGATCTGGCAGTGGATGGGGGAGCGCTGGCCTTTGGGTACTAGGTGACTGCGCTGATATTGCCTAAACTTTCGGTTTGCCGGACACCCTACATGCTCGTAGGTGAATGGGACGTAAGTAGTCGCAACCACCACCCTGTTACGGGACGTACCATCCATCCAGCAACTCATCTGTCACGATAATCATCCGGCTTTCCAGCGACACTTCATGACCAGCTCAACCCCCTCGAACCAAACCACCTCCTGCCAGGAAGGCTCGTTGCATACCGGCCCGATGTATCTGAGCCGGGCCAGTTTCTTCGCCGACTTCTACGTTTACCCGGCGCTGTCAGTCCTCCTGCTGGCTTTCGCCGTTTTCCTGGCGCCCAACCGTTGGGTGGGTTCCATCGTTGCTTTCGTCATTGGATTGGTTGGCTGGTCCTTCGTCGAATACATCATGCACCGCTACGTGCTGCATCACCTGACGTACATCCGGGACCAGCACCACAAGCACCACGTCGACCAAAAGGCCCTGTTCGGCACCCCGACCTGGCTGAGCCTCGTCGTGATGCTCGTTCTGGCGACCGGCCCCGCCATCACCTACGCAGGACTAAGGCTGGGCTGTGCGTTCACGGCCGGCCTCATGATTGGGTATCTCGGCTACACGCTGGCCCATTACACAATCCACCACTGGACCGCCCGGCAGAACAGCTACCTTTTCCGCCTCAAACAGCGCCACGCCCTGCACCATCACTACGATGACTTGGGCAATTTCGGCGTGTCCAACGGCATCTGGGACTACGTGTTCGGCACCAACATCGTCGTCCGCCACGATTCGCCGGAACTCGAGGTCCACTGACCTCCGCCGTCAGTCTCCCGGGTAGCCGGGAATTTTGCTCACGTCCACCTCGTCAACCTGAGCCGGGTCCATGAATTGCTGGGCGTAGCGCAGGTAGACACGTTCGCGGACGAAGATTTCGAAGATGTCGGGATCCACGTGCCCATTTAGCCGCATCTGGCCGAGGATGGAGAGTGACTCGGTGAGTGTCTTTCCGCGCTTGTAGGGGCGATCCCGGGCCGTGAGGGCTTCAAAGATGTCGGCAATGCCCATGACGCGGGCCTGGACGGACATCTGATCGCGGGTAAGTCCACGCGGATATCCCTTGCCGTCCATACGCTCATGGTGGCCGCCGGCGTACTCGGGGACGTTGGCGAGATCCTTGGGCCACGGCAGCGACTCCAGCATCTTGATGGTGACGTCGATGTGGTGATTGATAATGCGGCGTTCCGCGTCGGTCAGCGTGCCCGAGGCGATGGTGAGGTTTTCCAGTTCGTTTGGCGTCAGCAGGTCCGTTTCCCGCCCTTCGGAATCATGCCAGCGGTACTTGCAGGAAATATCGTACACGCGCTCGCGATCGGCCGGACTCATCGTTTCAACGCCAACATTGCACTGGCGGAGGAACTCCCGGTCCTGCTCGATTTCCTTAAGCCGCGCCCGGTACGCCTTTTCGTTGCGCGTCCGCAGCCGGGAGATTTTGGCGTCGCGCTTGATGATCTCGAAGCGCGTATCGATGAGGTCGATCCGATCGTGGATCGTCTGGAGTTTCGTGGCCTTTTCCACCACGTGGACCGGCGTCGTGATCTTGCCGCAGTCGTGAAGGAGTCCGGCAATTTTCAGCTCGTACCGATCCTTGTCGGTCATGCGCCAAGGGCCCAGCGGTCCGATCCGCGTGCGATGCACCGCCTCGGCCAGGAGCATCGTGAGCACGGGCACGCGGTGACAGTGACCGCTGGTATGGGCCGATTTGTCGTCAATGGCGTCGTTGATGAGGTTGATGAACGACTCGAACAAGTTTTGGAGCTGAACGATCAGGATCCGGTTGGTAAGCGCGACGGCGGCTTGAGACGCCAGCGAGCCAACAAGCCGCTCGTCCGTTTCCGTGAACGCCACGATCGCGCCGGTCACGGGGTCCTTGGCATTGATCAGCTGGAGCACGCCAATGATGTCACCTTCGTGGCTCTTCATTGGGACGGTCAGGAAGGACTGCGAATGGTAGCCGGTCCGCGCGTCAAACGCCTTGGTGCCGGAAAAATCGAAACCCTCTTCGCGGTAGGCGTCCGCGATGTTCACCGTGCTGTCGCGCAGAACTGTATACGCCACGACCGTGGAAATGTTCTCGCGCCCTGACTTGTCGTGCAGCGAAATCGGCTCGAACGGAATCTTCACTCCCGTCGTGCCGCCCATCGCAATGCCCAGCGAATCGGTGCGGATGATCTCGAAGTGGAGCATATCCCGGTTGGTCGGGTGACGCCGATAGAGCGTGCCGCCGTCGGCCCGGGTGATCTGCTTCGCCGCGACGAGGATGGACTCCAGAAGTCGGTCGATGTCCTTCTCCTGCGACAGCGCAATGCCGACCTGATTCAGCTCCGTGAGGCGACGAATCAGCTCGGGCGCTACGGACAAATCGACGCTGGCATCCATGGGTTCATCATGAACGAACCCATGGGCGGTTCAATGCGGAACACGTTACGTATCAACACCCAGTGCGCACTCACCCGCCGGGCTGACAAAGACAGGAAGAGGTAATCGCCATGTCGGCATTCTTCCAAACCATCTGAAAGCGGTTCCGGGGTTTGATGGCCTCGAACGTCTTACCCTGCTTTTCGAGCGAATCCGCCAAGCCGTAAAGTGACCATCCGTTGCCGGGCAGCTTGTTGAGATCCTCACGATAAACCTGTTCGGCCTCAGCATAGCGCTGATGCGCCATGAGCGCCGCACCCAACGAATGCCGCACCGGAATGATCCAAGCCGGCGGTTCGTCGTAGCGCAGCGCGTCCTCAGCCTTTATCGCAGCGCGCAGTTGGGCGACTCCTTCGTCCACCTTGCCTTCGCGCACGAGAATCTCTCCCTCCAGCATGGGCGTCACAATCGCCAGGACGGCGGCGCAGTTATTGTTGCCCGCGGCAATTTCGTCGGCGGGTACGGCCTTCGCGGCTTCGACGTACATCGCCTGTTCCTTTCGCGCCTGCGCCGTATCGCCCTTCGCAGCGTAGGCGATGCCGCGCGCGGCATACTGGAAGGCATGCGTGAACGGCGTCGTCGCCGGGTGCGGGGGTTCGGCCAGGACGTCGTCCCACCGGCCGAAGCGGACATTCGTCTCCAAGGGCATGGAGAGCCAAATCTCGGCGATGCCGCCAAATTCCTTCATGAACTCCGGCGGCAGGCCGTCCACCAGCGCATGCATCTGCTCCAGCGCCAGTTTGCTCTGGCCGGTCATCATCGCGGAGTAGGCCAGCATGTGGTGGTTGTGCGCGATGTAGACCGGCAGGAATCCCTTCGGCGGTCCGGCCGCCTTGCGATGGGCCTCGTCAGCGGCCACGGCCATCTTGTTGGACTCGATCGAATCCTGCCAGCGGCCGACGCGGATATAGATGTGCGATGGCATGTGAACGTTGTGCGCAAGACCGGGTTGCAGCGTGAGCAACCGGTCGGCGGCGGGGATTGCGCGTTCGGGATGCTGCGAGGCTTCCACCGCGTGGATGTAGAGGTGATTCGCAAACGGATGCTGCAGGTCCAGCTTCAGCACCGCGTCCAACGTCGCCAGGATCTCATCGGTGCCGGGCTGCGGCTGGCCTTCCGGCGTCCACTGGTCCCATGGCCGAAGATCCATCATCGACTCGGCAAAGAATACGCCGACGTCCGTGTTGTCGGGATGCGCCTGCCACACCTTTCGCATGGCATTGGCATACGCGAGATCGAGCGCGCTCCGGTCGTCGGGCTGAGGGTTGGCGTATCGATGGCTGAGCGCCTCAATTAGGTCGCGCTCCACGGGGGAAGCATGCGGCGCCGCGGCTTGGGCGAGAGCCAGTTCCTTCCACGCCAGCTCCGCCGCCGGCGGCGGAACGAGTGGAAAGTTGATGTGCGGTCCGGACGCGAGCGCAATGCCCCAATGTGCAATCGCGCAGTTGGGGTCGAGCCGGGCGGCCTCTTGGAATGACCGGATGGCCGAACCGTGGTTGAAACCAAACAGCAACCGGATGCCTTGGTCGAAGTAACGCTGGGCGTCAGGCGAATCAGTCGTGATCTTGAAGGTATGGTTACCGAGACCTTCCAATAGCGGCACCGAAGTGGCGCCGCGAATCGCCGAGCTGGCGAGTCCGAGTCCTAAGACCAGGATAAAAACAACGCGCGCGGATGTTTTCATGGGGGCAAAATTGGCAGGAACAGGGGTAAGGGGCGAGTCTCCGTCGGAAAAAAGTGGGGTGCGTTTGGCCGGCGGCGGTGTCAATCTATCCACTGATGCACCGACAGCCGCTCATTATCCGCGGTAAGATCAAGCTGAAGCACTTCGATCCGGGATACCGCGGGGGTTTGGATAAGGCGAAAACCAAAGAACTCACCGCCAGGTTGGGTCGGCGGATCGATGAGCTGCAGCAGCTCCTGTACGCCAATTCGAGCCACTCCATCCTGCTTTTATTCCAGGGCATGGACGCCAGCGGCAAGGACGGATCGGTTCGGAGCGTGTTCCAGCATGTGAATCCCGCCGGCGTCGAGGTCACGAATTTCAAGGTCCCTTCCGAGGAGGAAAGCGCCCACGATTTCCTGTGGCGAGTCCACCGGGCCGTTCCCCGGTACGGCACCATTGGGGTGTTCAACCGTTCGCAGTACGAGGCGGTGCTGGCTGAGCGGGTGCAGGGAATCGTCCCCAAGCATATCTGGAAGCAACGATACGGGCAGATCGTGGACTTCGAGCGGATGCTCGTGGCCAATCGCGTCGTGGTCCTCAAGTTCTACCTGCACATCAGCCGCGCGGAACAAAGGCGCCGCTTCGAGGAACGCTTCGACGATCCCCGGAAACATTGGAAGTTCTCCGAAGCGGATATGAAAACCCGCCAGCGGTGGGATGACTATATCGACGCCTACGAGGACATGCTCAACGCCACAAGCCACCCGGACGCCCGCTGGCACGTGGTCCCAGCCGACCACAATTGGTATCGCGATCACGTCATTGCCTCGGTCGTCGTGAAAGCCTTGGAGCACCTGCACATGAAATGGCCCAAGCTCGGCAAAGACCTGGCGAAACTTCGGATCAAGTGACCGCGAGCGGCTTTACGAAGCAGTACGAATGGTAAAAGGCCTGCCCGTTTTTGAAGGCATTGTAGACAAACGATCCCGGAATGCCGGCGAAGTCCCGACCATACGCCTGCATCCATCGCGGCAGACAACGTGTAATCAGTGTGAGCGAGCGGGCAGCATTGGCATCCAGCCCGCGCTGTACGTCCGCCGTGATGTCCTGCGCGTGGACCAGCTCGAGCGGAGTAGATCCCAGCGCCTCCAACCAGCCAGGCAGGTCCTCGCTGAACCGGAAGTCGGCATACAAAAAATGTCCGCCCGGCCGAAGCACCCGGGCGACCTCGTCGAGAAAGCGGGAAAAGTTCGGGTAGCAGTGTGACGCCTCGACGTTGATGACCGCGTCCACGGATTCCGCCGCGAACGGCAGGTTCTCCGCGTCACCCGCAAAGAAAGTCAGTCCCTCCACCGCCGCATGACGCTCCTCGCAAAACCGGATGCCCGCGCGATTCACGTCCACTGCGGTGTAACTCGCCGGGCACTGGGTGCGCGTCAAATAAGATGCTCCGCCGCCATGCCCGCAACTGATCTCCAACACGTGTTTGTCTCCGAGTTCCACCTGCGTCGCCACATGATGGTAGAGTTGGATGCATGTGCGATTGGGCTCATCGGCAGGTTCCAGCGCCACCGCCATGGGCGGTTCCGTCTCAAAACCATAATTGAGAAAAACCACGTCCTCCGATTGCAACCGCCGCGTGATGTACGGATACCACGCGCGCCATAGCATCGAGCGGATGGCGGGAATCGAGTAAAGCCGGGTGAACAGGGACATGCGCTCAGCGAACGCGGTATCCTAGCGCATATTGCAGAAAAGCGAGCCGCATTGACGACATCCCCCGGAACCAGTTGGTAGTGGGGTGACGCCCATTTTGGCTACCCTTTGATATGCGACTCCTGTTCAAACTCACCTGGCTTTCCTCCCTGCTGGCCATCCCCGCTCTGGCCTTCGACCCGGCGCCGCCGCTCCCTTGGGACGCGTGTGAGTTCACGGTGGAATCCGGCATCATGTGGCAAATTGGCACCCTAACGCGGTTTCCCTATCGGCTGATCGAAACCCAATACACGTGGAAATCGCGGTACATTTTTGGCCGCGTCCTGAGCGATGGTTCGCGGATCGTCCTGCGCAATCGCTTCGCCCTGATCGGAGCCGTTATTCAGCAAGGACCCGAGTCGCACTACATCGCGCTGTCCGCCTCTCCGTCCGTCGAATGGTGGAACGCCGCCAACACCTGGTCCGTTTACCTGGGGTCAGGCGGTGGGTTCGGGTTGGTGGACGCCCAGCACGTACCCGGGGCCTTGGGACAGGATTTCACCTTAAACTGGCTAATCCGCACGGGAGTCGAATACGTCATTTCCCCAAAGCAACGACTTAGCGCCGGACTCATGTACCAGCACATGTCCAACGGAGGCATGACGGATCCCAATCCTGGCATCGACGCGCTCGGCTTCTCGATTGGCTATTCCTGGACGCATTAGGCCGACGGGTTGGAGTCTCGCGACGCCGGCACAACACCTGACGAGAAGGACTTAAACCCGATGCCCACTTCGCCCTCAGGTGATCCGCTGCACGGTGTGACGCTTGAAAAGCTCCTGACTGCGCTCGTCGCGCATTACGGCTGGGAGGAATTAGGGCGACGCATCGAAATTCGCTGCTTCAACTTCGACCCCAGCATCTCCTCGAGCCTGAAGTTCCTCCGCAAGACCCCGTGGGCGCGGGCGAAGGTCGAGGCGCTGTATGTCGACTTAAAGCGCGACCTCGCTTCGTAGGGGCGTTGCTTGCGACGCCCGCATCTCCCTCTATCTGACGTCCACAGGAAACCGGGCGTCGCAAGCGACGCCCCTACAACCTCAATCCTCAAACCCGCCCACACTCAGCGATTGGCCGTTGTGCTTCGCCCCGAGGCTAAGAATGAACGGCGCGGCTGTTTTCGCCCACTTTTCCGCCTTGGGATAAGCACCGGCACCATCGGACCAGGCCTGCCGGAGCATGTCGGTGTCGATTACCCCTGGGTTGAGCGGAACGGCCGCCATGCCGGCCGGAAGCTCCGCGGCGAGCGCCTTGGTGAGTCCTTCGATTGCGAACTTCGTTGCGCAGTACGGGGCAACCTCCGGCGACACACTGCGGCCCCAGCCGGAGCTCAGGTTTACAATCACGCCTTTCTTGGCTGAAACCATCGCCGGGACGAAATGCCGGATCACGTTCACCACTCCGCGAAGGTTCACGTCGACGATCTTGGTGAACTCCTTGTCGTCCTGTTCCCAGAGCGGCGACAACCGGTTCATCAAACCTGCGTTGTTAATCACCAGGTCTGGCTGATTCCCCGTTTCGAGCACTTTCGCCGCCCACAACGCGACCTTGCTGTCGAGCGAAACATCCACGACTGAAAAATCGTGCGGGGCTTCGTACTTCATGCGCAGGTCGAAAATCGCTTCCCCGCCCCGGCCGCATCCGAGGACCGTATGCCCGAGGCGGATAAACTCCTCCGCCAGAGCCCGTCCCAACCCACGTGTCGCACCCGTGATGACAATTTTCATGCCGGCCACATTGTGGGTTGCCCGCTCGCGCGCAACAGTCGAGCCCAGTCAGAAAACCAGACCTCCAATCCGTTGCGCACAGTCACGCAACCCAAGGCGCGTCACTGCGACTGCAGGCTGATCTTCATCATGCCATTCTTGCGGCACGCGTCCCACACCGTCGTCACCTTGCCGAGCTGTGTGGTCACGTCGGCGCGAATCAACACCGGGATGTCCTTGTCCACGTTGTGCACCTCGGCTAGCAGGCCTTCGATCTGGTCGTCCCGCACAGCCTTGCCGTTGAAGGTCATCTTCCCGTCCTTGTCGATCGAGATGGTCACGTTGCCGCGGAACTCGTTTTTGCCCGCGGTTTCCACCTTCGGGAGCGTGATGTTCAGCGTCGCCGCGGACTTGAACTGCATCGTGACGAACGCGAAGAAGATCAGCATCACGAGCACGTCGATCAGCGGCACGAGGTTCAGCTCGGGTCGCTTGCGGCGTTTCTGGTAAATTCCGCTCATGAAGACCGTCCGCGCTGGAGGATGCGTTCGAGTAGCACGTCGAGCTGCGCGGCGTAATTTTCAATCCGGCGCGACAGGTAGCCGCTGCCCACCAGCGAGGGAATCGCAATGGTGAGGCCGATCACGGTAGCCGACAGCGCCAGGGCGACGCCCTTGGTGAAATTGACCGGATCCGGCAGGCCGGTGTCGGGCGCGATTTGGGAAAACACCTGCAGCAGGCCGGTCACCGTGCCCGTTAGTCCAATGAGCGGCGCGGCGGCGTAGATGATATCGAGATACGGCACACCCCGCTCCATACGGTTGATTTCGAGCCGAGCGAAGGCCTTCACTGCCTCCTCGTCCTTCTGGTGATCCTGGGAAAAGTCCACAATGCGCGCCAGGACCGAGTGATGACCGCCGATCAGCGGCTTTCCCGACACAATTGCATCCACCAAATCGCGCGGCATCACCGCACTCTGGCGCAGGGCGTAGGCGCGCTCACAGATGATAAAGGCAGCGACCAGCGAACAGAGCGCAAGCGGGTAGATGAGCAGTCCGGCGCCTTTAAACACTTCGATTACAGCAATAGTCATGGGGAAAAGTCGCGATTATGACGCCGTCGACGCCAAAAAGATTCATCTATTTTGCGACGGAGAGAGGTATGGCAAGCGGCTGGCGGTAGCAACCACCGCTTCCCGCCCGTCCAATAGCTCCCCGATTGGGTCCCAGCGTCCGTTCACCAGCGCATCGCGCGCGGCATCGCGCATCGTCAGCGGGACTTTCTGCCCGCCAAAGCGAATCTCCCGCGCGACGAGGTCAACGGTGACTTCCATTGCCGGGTTGGCCTTAACCGCGGCGGCAATGCGCTCGATGTCCGCGCGCGATGCGCTCACACAGGCCAGTCCAATGGTTGTCGAGTTGCCAAAAAAGATCTCGGCGTAGCTCTCCGCCACGACCGCGCTGAATCCGAATTTCTGGAGCGCCTGCGGCGCATGCTCGCGCGAGCTGCCACACCCGAAATTCGCGCCGGTCAGTAGGATTCTCGCCCCGCGAAATCGCGCGTCGTCCAGCGGATGCACCGCCCCGGCGGCAGCCTCGGCTTTTCGCGCGTCAAAAAATAGTCCCTCCCCCATCCCATCAAACGTGATGGCCTTCAGGAAACGCGCGGGAATGATCCGATCCGTGTCGATGTCATTGCCCGGTACCGCGACGGCGCGGCCGGTGATGGAGGTGATTTTGGCGAGGGGCACGGGAGAAGAATCGATCAGTTCTTGGTCACGCCGAAGACCTCGCGCGCGTCCGCGACCGAACCCGTGACGGCCGCAGCGGCGACCATCAGCGGGCTCATCAGCAGCGTGCGGCCGGTCGGGCTGCCCTGCCGGCCCTTGAAGTTTCGGTTGGAGGAACTCGCGCAGAGCTGGTCGCCGACCAGCTTGTCCGGGTTCATCGCCAGGCACATCGAGCAACCGGCCTCGCGCCAGTCGAAGCCCGCTTCGCGAAACACCCGGTCAATCCCCAGCTCGGCGCAAAGCTTCGACACGATCTGCGAACCCGGCACGGCGATCGCCTTCACGCCCGGCGCCACGTGGCGGCCCGGGAGGAATTTCGCCACCTCCTTGAAATCGGACAAACGCGCGTTCGTGCAGCTGCCGAGAAACGCGACGTCGATCTTCGTCCCCTTGATGGGCGCACCCGCCCGCAATTTCATGTACGCCAGCGCCTCCTCGATGGCCGCCTTCTCGTCGACCGCCTTGGCCTTGGCCGGATCCGGAATCGACTCGGATATCGCGATGCCCTGGCCGGGATTGATGCCCCACGTGACAGTTGGGGGAATGTCAGCGCCATTGATTGTGACCATGTCATCGTACGCGCAGCCCGGCTCGCTTGCGACCGCGCGCCAGCGCGCTACGGCCTCGTCCCACGCGTTGCCGGTCGGCGAATACGGCCGACCTTTCAGATAGGTGAACGTCGTTTCGTCGGGATTCACATAGCCGACGCGCGCGCCGCCCTCGATGGACATGTTGCACACGGTCATGCGCTCCTCCATCGAGAACCGGTCAAACACTGCGCCACCGTACTCATAGGCAAAGCCCGTGCCGCCGTTCACGCCGAGCGTGCGGATGATGTGCAGGATCACGTCCTTGGCATAAACGCCCGGCCCAAGTTTCCCTTCGACGTTGATGCGCCGGACCTTCAGCCGGCCGAGCGCCATCGTCTGCGTCGCCAGCACGTCACGCACCTGGCTGGTGCCGATGCCCAGCGCGATCGCCCCGAACGCGCCGTGGGTGCTCGTGTGCGAGTCTCCGCAGGTAATCGTCGTCCCGGGCTGCGTGATGCCCTGCTCCGGTCCGACCATGTGGACGATGCCCTGTCGTCCCGAGGCGAGGTCGAAATACGTGATCCCGTGCTCAGCGCAATTTTTCCGTAATGCCTTGATCATCGCATCCGCGAGCGGGTCGCTGAACGGCTCGGTGCGCTGGTCGGTCGGCACAATGTGGTCCACGGTCGCAAACGTGCGGTCTGGCATCGCGACCTTGAGGCCCAGATCCTTCAGCATCGCGAACGCCTGCGGGCTGGTCACCTCGTGGATGAGGTGCGTGCCGATGAGCAACTGGGTCTGCCCATTCGCCAGCTGGCGGACGGCGTGGGCGGCCCAGACCTTCTCAAAGAGATTCTGCGGACGAGAGCTCATTTCGCGAAGGGTTGACGGTGCAACGATTCATTTCCGGCGCAACAGGAAATCCCGTCACCGTTGACTATCCGCGAGTTAGCGCAGCCGGCTTGGCGTTAAGGTCCTTGAACAGGCGCATAAACTCGCCGTCGAGCTGGCTACCTGGCGGATGATACAACCGGTCCCTCGCCCGTTCCGCGGCGACGCGCGCCTCGGCGGGCTTGCCGATCTCCTGCAGGTGGCGAACGAAAGGATTCACAATCCGGTCGAAGAACTCAATGCCCGCCCCGTGACCCTGCGTGTCAACCAGTGTGTTGTAAGATTTGATCGCATCGTCCAACGGATGCGTGGCCAGGGTTTCATTGAGATTTTCTCGCGCGCGAAGCAGTGCCAGGTCGGCGCGCGCAATCCGGTTCTTCGTCAGGATGCGCTGTTCCTCGAAATCAGCGGCGCTCAGCTGGCCGCGCGCCCGGAGGCTGCGGCAGAGCCGGCCCGAAAAACCCGCCTCGAGGTCGGCGTAGCTTCCGAATGCCGCGATGGCTTGGTACAGCGTTGCCTCAATCTGCTTCGGGGTGTCGCCCTGTTTCGCCTGCGCATCCAGCAGCGTCGTCCATGCGTCCAGGTTACGCGGTTCGAAATGGATCGCCTGCCACGCCGCGCGGATGGCAGCCGACGCGTCGCCCGACAGGAGATAATCCTCCGCAAATTCCTGGTGCACGCTTGAAGACCGAAACGCGGGAAGCGTTCGAAACCGCTCGCTGAGGAATTGGAGTTCGTGATCGGAAATATCCTGCCACGTTTGCGGATCGCGCGCGTAGCCCGTCACGAGACGCTGCTCGCCCAGCCGGCCGGCATTGAGCTGCCACTGGCGGTTGCCGTCGAGGAATCCAAACCAAGCATGGCGTCCGTCCTTGCCTTCGCCGCGAAAAAGCAGCGTCGGCACCCCGCGCGCCTTGCCCACTTGGGTCGCAAAATAGGCCTGGTCGATGCAGATGCCCCCGACGCGCCTGATGTCGGCGAGCCGGTAGGCGCCGTCCGGCCAGGTGTAGAGTTCCTTTTCGGCGCGATCAGGCCGGTAACGAATCATCGTGTAGGCCCGGGTCAGCTGATTGAGCTTCACGTCCACATTTCGCTGCGACCATTTCAGTTCGGCGAACGGCGCCGCCGCATCCACGACGAACTTGAGCTCATCCGCGCCGAGACCGGTGATCGGGATATACGTTCGGTCGGCTTGGTCCTGGTGGATCCACCAGTCAAACGCCTCGTTTGGCAACGGCAGCCGCCGGGTGAAGGCGTCCGGCTGTGTCTGTCCGTGCGGCCAATCCGGCGGCGGCGGGAGGTCGTACACCACGGCAATCGCCAGCGCGAGACGGGCATAGCGGGCGAAACGGGCGGGATCCCGATGATACAAGTCATCGAGGATGCGCAGGACCTCGGGCAGGAAATCCACCGGCGCCATGACGTTGAAGAACTGGGTGGAAAAATCTCCGTCGCTCACGAGCCACAGCTGGAGCTCGGGCGCGAGCCAGTCGCCCAACCGTTTTTTGTGGGGAACCCAGCGGACCGGCAGGTTGGAATGCACCACGTGCGCGGACTCCATTTCCTTAATCCAATGGGGAATGAACTGGACCTCGGTCTCCGCAAACAGCGCTGACCACCGATACACCTGGTACCAGCGGTCCGCCGCAGGCAGTCGTCCGTTTTCGTAAGCGCGTCGCGCCGCCAACCGGAACATCGGCGACAGCTTTTCCCAACCGGCCTGGTGGGCATAGGAGGCGAACTCCGCCAATCGCGGAGCCGTGGGTGGCGTCAGCATCTCCGCCTCGGTCAGCGGCGCGACGTCCTGCGCACCCAGCCGGATGCTGGTCAGCACCAACACAAGAAACCCGGCGCGCAGTGGGGCCATGCGCTACCAGCGAATCGCGTGCGCGGGCGTTGCCAAATGAAAAACCCGGCCGGGGTCACCGGGCCGGGTTCGAAATTGGTTGCGGTGAACCGCCCTGACTTAGGGCGCCACGCCCGTATCGGCCGTGGGAGTTTTCTGCTGGAAGACCAGCTTGTCGCCTTCGCGGGACACCACCACGGGCTCGCCATCCTTGATCTCCCCGCGCAGCAGCGCCTCGGCGAGCGGATCCTCGAGATAGTGCTCGACCGCGCGGCGCAGCGGACGCGCGCCGTACTTCTCGTCATAACCCTTCTCGATGAGCAGAGCCTTCGCCTCGGGAGCGAATTCGAGCGTAATCTTCCGTTCGGCAATGCGGCGCGAAAACTTCGTCAGCTCGATGTCGACGATCTTCGTCAGGTCCGCCTTGTCCAGCGGCCGGAAGAAGACGATGTCGGAAATGCGGTTGAGGAACTCCGGCTTGAAGATGCGCTTCGCCTCGTCGAGGACCTTCTCGCGCATCTTCTCTGCGTCGTTGAAGTTACCCGCCGCCGCCCCGAAGCCCATCGACGTCTGGCGCTGGAGCAGCTGGGCCCCGACGTTGCTCGTCATGATGATGATGGTGTTGCGGAAATCGACCGTGCGACCGAGCGAGTCCGTCAGCCGGCCGTCCTCGAGAATTTGGAGGAGGATCTGGATGACATCCGGATGGGCCTTCTCAACTTCGTCGAAGAGCACGACGGCGTACGGCTTGCGCCGCACTGCCTCCGTCAGCTGGCCGCCCTCGTCATAGCCGACATAGCCCGGAGGCGAGCCGACGAGGCGGGAAACGGCGAACTTCTCCATGTACTCGGACATGTCGATCTGGATGAGTGCGTCCTGGTTGCCGAACATCTGCGCGGCCACCTGCTTGGCGGTCTCGGTCTTGCCCACACCGGTCGGGCCGACAAAGAGGAATGAACCAATCGGACGGCGGGGATCCTTGAGGTCCGCGCGCGAACGCCGGAGCGCCCGGGCAATCGCGGACGAGGCCACGGTCTGGCCGACCACGACTTTTTCGATTTCGGCCTCCATGGACAGGAGCTTCTCGCTCTCCTTCTTTTCCATGCGGTTGAGCGGAATGCCGGTCCAGTCGGCGACCACCTGCATCATCAGGTTCTCGTCGATCGCCACGCGCTTCTCTTCGCGGGCCTTTTTCCAGTCCTCGGTAATCTGGTCCTGCTTCGCGCGCAGCTGCTTCTCCTGGTCGCGATACTTGGCGGCTTCTTCGAAATGCTGCTCGGCGATGGCCTTTTCCTTCTGGGCGCAGACGCCTTCGATCTCCTTCGTCATGTTCTCGACGTCGGGCGGACGCGTGAGCGCACCGATGCGGGCGCGCGACCCGGCCTCATCCATCACGTCAATGGCCTTGTCCGGCAGGAAACGGCCGGTGATGTAACGGTCGGAAAGCTTGGCCGCGGCCTCAAGGGACTTGTCGTCGAACGTGGCCTTGTGGTGGTCCTCGTACTTCGAGCGGATGCCCCGGAGGATCAGGATGGTGTCCTCGACCGAGGGCGCCTCGACCTTCACGGACTGGAAGCGGCGATCGAGCGCGGAATCCTTCTCGATGTACTTGCGGTACTCGTTGAGGGTCGTCGCGCCCACGCACTGCAGCTCACCGCGCGAGAGCGCGGGCTTGAAGATGTTGGAGGCGTCCATCGCGCCCTCGGCGGCACCGGCGCCGACGATAGTGTGGAGCTCGTCGATGAAGAGGATGATGTTCTTGGCGCGCTTGATCTCGTCCATCACGGCCTTGATGCGCTCCTCAAACTGGCCGCGGTATTTCGTGCCGGCGACCATCAGCGCCAGATCAAGGGTGATAACCTTCTTGTCGGCGAGGATCTCCGGCACGTTGCCCGCGGCGATTTCCTGCGCGAGACCTTCGACGATGGCGGTCTTGCCCACGCCGGCTTCGCCGATGAGGACGGGATTGTTCTTGGTGCGGCGGCAGAGGATCTGGATAACGCGGCGGATCTCGTTCTTCCGGCCGATGACCGGGTCCATCTCGCTCTTGCGGGCGAGCTCGGTGAGGTCGCGGCCAAATGCCTTCAATGCGGGCGTCTTGACCTCCTTCTTGTCCTCCGGCTGGGCGCTCGGGCGTTGCGGGCTGCCGGCGGCGGCCTCTTCGCCACCGCCCTGCTCGCCTGCGGAGAATTGCGGGTCGAGTTCGCGGAGAATCTCGTTGCGGGTACGCTCGATGTCGATGTCGAGGGACTTCAGTACCCGGGCGGCGACGCCCTCGCCTTCACGGAGCAGGCCGAGGAGGATGTGTTCCGTGCCGACATAAGAGTGATTGAGCGTCTTCGCTTCCTTGCCGGCGAGCGCGAGGACCTTCTTCACGCGGGGAGTGTACGGGATGCTGCCCTGCGTCTTGGTCTCCTGGCCGGTTCCCACCTGCTTCTCAACCGCCGCGCGCACAGTCTCGAGGTCGAGGCCCATCTTCTGCAGCACGCTCACGGCGACGCCCTGCCCGAGCTTGATCAGCCCGAGAAGGATGTGCTCCGTGCCCACATAGTTGTGGTGGAAGCGGTCGGCTTCCTTGCGAGCAAGTGCAAGGACCTGCTGCGCGCGCGGCGTGAAGTTGTTCATCGGCTCTTGAGACATAGTAGTAGTGAGGGGGACGAATCAGTTGGGACCGTCCGAACTCAGAGTAAAATTGGGTTTGGCGAAATTTGCAAACTCGGTGCGGAGTCGCGTCGCCCGCACGAGGTCGCGCTGGCCTGGCTCGAGCTCGCCGCGCTGGGCGTGCTGCAAATGTCCGGGCTGCGCCTCGATCAACAGGCGGTCCACGACGCAGCGGTTCCCGTCGGGAAATACGCCGAGGTCCACGCCGAGCCGGATGAGAGAAAGCAAATTCATCGCCTCGCTGGAGCTGAGAACGTGGCCGTTTTGCAGGATGCCAAACGCCCGGCCGATCTTGTCGAAGATCTTGTTCGGGTCTGCCTCGAGCAGTTTCTGCCGGGCGTTCAGCTCGTGCTCGATGATTGAGTTCAGCACGCTGCCGAGCCGCTTGATGATGCCCTCCTCGGACTCACCGAGCGTGGTTTGGTTCGAAATCTGGAAGATGCTGCCACTGGCGTCGGAACCCTCGCCGAACAGGCCGCGGACGACCATGCCGAGTTGGTTTACCGCGCGTACCACCTTCTCCATCTGGCTCGCGATGACGAGTGCCGGCAGGTGCATCATCGCCGAAGCGCGCATGCCGGTACCGAGGTTCGTCGGGCACGCCGTCAGATAACCCAGAGTGGGAGAAAAAGCGTAGTCGAGCCGGTCCTCGAGGGCGGAGTCGAGATCATTGATCGCGGTCCAGGCCTTCTTGAGCTGAAATCCCGAACGCAGGACCTGGATGCGAAGGTGATCCTCCTCGTTGATCATGACCGAGAACGTCTGATCGCGGCTGATCACCGCGCCTGCGCCGGCCTTCGCGCCGCTGAGCTCGCGGCTGATTAGGTGGCGCTCGACGAGGATCTGCTTTTCCAAGTCGCTGAGCTCGTCCACGGAAAGGCTGAGGCTGCGCTTCATCGGCGGCATCGCCAAGACCGCCTCGCGGCACGTCGCCAGGATGTCCTCGCGCTGTCCCGGCTTGGCCCAGCCGGGAAAAGAATTGCCCGCAAGGTTCCGCGCCAGGCGGATGCGCGTCATCAGGACGATCGCCGTCTTGTTGCTCGCCGCATCGGTCAGCTCGGAAGGGGTATCAATGAGCGACGAGATGGTCATAGGCTCAACGCGCCGGCTTTTGCCCGAAGGAGTGTTTGACTTGGTTGATTTCATCGCGGGTGCGGGCGGCGTCTTCGTAGCGCTCGGACTTGATGGCCTCGGTGAGGTCGGTCTCGAGCTTGGTGAGCCGGTCATAAAGCGATTTCCGGGCGAGTGCCTTCTGCGGAACTTTGCCGGTGTGGGCAGTGCCTTTGTGCATCGAGTCCAGCATCGGCTCGATGATCCCCCCGAAAGTGTCGTAGCACGCCGGGCAGCCGAAGCGGCCCTGTTTCTTGAAATCGTTCTGCGTGAAGCCGCACTGCTCGCACCGCACGCCCGGCGCCGCCGGTTCCGGATTGAGCGAGGCCTTGAGCAACAGGTCCGCCAGCGAGAAGCCGCTGGGGTCCGTCACCCCTTTCGCCTGCGCGCATTCCTCGCACAGGTCCACCTTGTGCACCTTGTTATTCACAATTTGCGTGAGGTGCACCGTGGCCGGTTTGGTGCAGAGGTCGCATTTGAGCGGAGTCGCCATGGGTTTGTTAAAATACGATTAAATTACCTGAGGTGACTATGCCACACGCGCGCGAAGTGGCAAGCGTAGGTGCAAGATGTGCGTGTTTCCCAACCGACGCCCCCGAGCTGAATTGGCCCTGGTCAACGCGGCGATCTCCCGGGCCTTTCGGTCGGGAATGCTGCGCGCCTTACGCCTAAATCTTCGTGCCCTCGACGAGCACGCGTTTCCGGAAAGCCGCCAGTACCTTCTGGGTGATGGGGCCGGGTTTCCCGGTGCCGATGACGCGACCGTCGAGTTTCACCGCCGGGATGACCTCCGCTCCCGACCCTGTGAGGAAACATTCGTCGGACACCCACACGTCGTAGCGGGTCATGTTGGTGTCGCGGATCTTGATCCCGAGTTCCTGCGCAATGGAGAAAACCGTCGAACGCGTGATGCCGCTCAGCGCGCCCTGCGACGTTGCTGGCGTGATGATCTCGCCCTTGTGCACGATGAAGATGTTGTCCGCCGTGCACTCCGCGACGTACCCCTGATCGTTGAGCATGATCGCCTCGAGCGCGCCAAACTGCTTCGCCTCGATTTTGCCGAGGATGTTATTGAGGTAGTTGAGCGACTTGATCGTTGGCGGCAGCGCGGCCGGATTGATGCGGCGCGTCGGTACGGTGACGATCGCGAGCCCGTTCTCGTAATACTCCTTCGGGTACAGCGCGATCTTGCTCGCGATGATGTAAATCGACGGCTTCGCGCACAGCCAGGGAGCCAGCCCGAGGTCACCCACGCCCCGCGTCACCACGAGGCGGATGTAGCCATCTTTCAGCCCGTTTTGGCGGCAGGTTTCGCACGTGGCGTCGCTGATTTCCTTCCGCGACCAAGGCATGTCGAGGAGGATGGCCTTCGCCGAGTACTCGAGCCGTTCCAAGTGCTCCTCGAGCCGGAAGATGTTGCCGCCGTAAAGCCGGATGCCCTCGAAAATGCCGTCCCCGTAGAGGAGTCCGTGGTCAAACACGGAGATCTTCGCGTCGGCGTCGTCGACGAATTTGCCATCCAGGTAAATCTTCATGACCGGCCATGCTAGGTCAGGAGCCAAACTCTTGTCCAGTCCCGCGCGGCGAATCTGTCCCGCCGCTCTTCCATCACTGATCCAACCTTCCAACCCTCCCCATGCCCACCCCACTCCGTTATCGTTCCCGCGCCGGTTTCACCCTGATCGAATTGCTGACCGTCATCGCGATCATCGGGATCCTCGCCGCCATCATCATCCCCACCGTCGGCACCGTGCGCGAAAAGGCCCAGCGCACCGTCGACGCCAGCAACCTCCGTGAGATCGCGAAGGCCGCCATGATCTACGCCAGTGACAACAACGACCGGCTGCCCGACCCCGCCGCGCTGCAGGCTGCCGGCGTGCTGACCACGCCCTCCGCCGCCTACTTGTGGCCCGCGATTCTCGCGCGCAACGGCATGTTGAATGACCCGTCGTTCTACTTCGCGCGGAACGACCCGCTCTTCAACGGCGCCTACCCCGCGGCCATCATCGCCCGCACCGACGCCACCCGGACCACCCTCGACGCGACGTTCACCGCGAACGCGGCGCTGAGTTGGGAATTCGTGGGTGGACTGCGGATGGGCGATCCCGCGACGACGCCGATCGCATTCACTCGCGGCCTCACGACCACGGGGGCTTGGGACGCGACCAAAGGCGTATACAAGGAGACGGGTGGCTACGTCGTCTACCTTGGAGGCAATGTCGTCTTTTATCCCGACACCGTTCAGAAATTCGTCTCGAACAGCTCGGGTCAGCTCGTGGACAGCGTCCTGCAAGCGATTCCAGCCGGCGCCAACCCGGCGAAGGTTTACGCGACGGCCAGCGGCGGGATCGGCTCGCCGGATGGGACCGTGGCCGAAACCGGACCGTGACGGGCAAGTCGCCTCTTACCCGCACCTTCTGTTATCGTTGGGTGAGTGGTGATTTCCGCTTCCCCCGAGAAGCACCGACTGTCAGCGTCTCCGGTTCGCATGTCGCCCACTCCCGCCGCATCACCGTCACCTGAGTCCGCCGTCCCGTCCCCCGCGCCCATCTATGTAGTCGGACACCGCAATCCTGATGCCGATGCCATTTGCTCCGCGATCGCCTATGCGGCCTTCAAGACCCAGCGCGGTGAGCCGGGATATGTCGCCGCGCGGTGCGGCAACTCCAACGCACGCATCGACGCCATTCTCGCGCGGTTTCACCAGCCGCTGCCACTGTATCTGAGCGACGTCAGCCCGCGCGTGCGCGATCACATGACGACCGACGTCGTCACCGTGACCGAACAGGCCACCTGCGCCGAGGCGCTCGAACTGATCGACCGCCACGACATCCGCATCCTCCCGGTCGTGTCCCCTCGCCGCGGCATCGTCGGCACCGTTTCGCTGGCGGCCCTCGGCAGCAATTTCATTCCTCGCGCCCACGAACCCCGCCTGATGCGCCAGGTGAAAACGTCGCTGGCGAACATCGTTCGCGCCCTTCGCGCGCGCGCCCTGCATCTGGCAGGCGAACGCAAGATCGAGGAACTGTTCGTGCGGCTTGGGACGATGGACATTCGCTCGTTCTGGAGCATTTCCGAGCGCGAGAAGATTCCCGCGAGCCAGTCACTCATCATTGTCGGGGATCGTCGTGACATCCAGCAGCGCGCCATCGAACTCGGTATTCGCGCCCTCGTGATCACCAGCAACCTTCCGGTTGACCCTGAGATTGTGGAGCTAGCCAAGGCCAAGGGCGTCGGCCTCATCATCAGCCCGTACGATTCCGCGACGACGTCGTGGGTAGTCCGGACTGCCGCGACGATCGACAAGGTCATCGACCGCAAATTCGCCACCGTGAGCCCCGACTCGCGAATCGGAGAGGTGCGGAAGCGGTTCACCCTCGCCTCGCCCCACGCGCTGCTGGTCACCGATGACGAGGGCACGCTGCAAGGCCTCCTGACGAAGAGCGATCTGCTCAAACCCGTGCGCACGCGGCTTGTCCTCGTCGACCACAATGAGCTCACGCAGGCCGTGCCCGGCGCGGACGAAGTGGTGATCACGGAGATCATCGACCACCACCGCCTCGGCCCGCTCAACACCCCCCAGCCGATCCTCTTCATTAACGAGCCCGTCGGCTCCACGAGCACCATCGTTGCCGATCTGTTTCGGCGAGAGGGTCTGACGCCCTCGCCAAACATCTCCGGCATCATGATGGCGGGATTGATCTCGGACACGCTCATGCTCAAGGGCCCCACGACGACGCCGAAGGACGGCGCCATTCTCGCGTGGCTCGCCCCGATCGCCGGCGTCGATCCGCAAAAGCTGGCCGATGAAATCTTCAGTTCCGGCTCCGTGATCCTCGCGAATCCCCCTGCGAAAGTGGTCCGTTCGGACTTCAAGATCTACGAGGAGGAAGGCGTGCGCTTCTCCGTTTCCCAAGTCGAGGAGCTCGGCTTCGACAACTTCTGGCAGCACGCCACATCGCTTGCCGCCGCCCTGCAGGACCTGCGCGTGGACGAACAGCTGGCGTTCGCCTGCCTGCTGGTCACCGACATCAACACCCAAAATTCCCTGATGACGGTGAAAGCCGACGAGGGCCTCGTTCGACGCATATCCTACGCGCATGTGTCGCAAGATGATGAAATCTTCGATCTGCCCGGCATCGTGAGCCGCAAGAAGCAGCTCATCCCCTACCTTGGGAGCCTGCTCCGAGAAATGGCAGCCGAAGGCGCGTTACCAGCGCCCGCCAGTCGGTCCACCGCGCCTTTCCGTCGAAAAAAATAATGCCGGAAATTGTGGCGTTGCCTCGCGCGCGCCACCCCAACAATTTGCCGCGTTATGACCGAGGAATCCGCCGCCGCCGCACCCGCGCCCAGTGACTTCATTCGCGACATCGTCGCGCAGCATGTCGCGGAAAAGCGGTACCCGAAGATCGTCACGCGTTTTCCGCCGGAGCCGAATGGCTACCTGCACATCGGCCACGCCAAGGCCATTTGCATCAATTTCGGCATCGCTCGCGAAAACCACGGGCAATGCAACCTGCGGATGGACGACACGAATCCCGCCAAGGAGGAGGTCGAATACGTCGAGGCCATCGTCGATGACATCCATTGGTTGATCGACGGCTGGGCCGACCATTGCCTCGGATTCAAGCCCAAGGGTGCGACGCCGGCCTCGCAGCTGGTCGCCGGGAAGTCGGACTATCACATCGCCGCGGCCTCGCCGGGCGCCGGGCTCGCGAACGCGGAGCCGTTTTACGCCAGCGACTATTTCGAGCAGCTGTATTTCTACGCCGTCGAGCTCATCAAGCGCGGCAAGGCCTACGTCTGCGATCTGTCCGCCAAGGAGACGGATGAATACCGTGGCGCACCCGACCGTCCGGGCAAGGACAGCCCCTACCGGAACCGCACTGTCGACGAGAACCTCGATCTTTTTGCGCGCATGAAAGCCGGGGAATTCCCGGACGGCGCGCACTCGCTGCGCTCCAAGATCGACATGGCATCGCCCAACATGTGGCTGCGCGACCCGCTGCTTTACCGCATCCGGCACCTCGCGCACCACCACACGGGTGACGCCTGGTGCATTTACCCGCTCTACGATTACGCGCACTGCCTCAGCGATTACCTCGAAGGTGTGACGCACAGCCTCTGCTCCATCGAGTTCACCGACCACCGCCCGCTCTACGATTGGGTGTTGGAGAACCTCGACCTGCCCCGTCCGCTGCCGCACCAGTACGAATTCTCCAAGCTGCGGCCCACCTACATGCTGGTCTCGAAGCGCAAGCTGATCCAGCTCGTCAACGATGGCGTCGCCACCGGCTGGGACGACCCGCGCCTGCCGACGATCCGCGGCATCCGCCGCCGCGGGGTGCCCGCCAGCGCGGTGCGGCGCTTCGCGATCGGCGCCGGCGTGACGAAATTCATCAGCACGACCGAAATCGCCGCGTTCGAACACGCGATCCGTGAGGATCTCAACACGCTTGCCCAGCGCCGGCTTGCGGTGCTGCGGCCCATCAAGCTAGTGCTGACCAACCTGAAGGATGGTGAAACGATTGAGTGCGCCGCGACCGATAATCCGCAGGCCGAAAAGCCCACGACACGTGCGGTTCAGCTAACCCGGGAAATCTTCATCGAAAGTGACGACTTCGCCGAGGTGCCGCCTCCGAAATATTTCCGACTCAAGCCCGGTGGCGAGGTTCGCCTGAAATACGCCTGCATCATCAAGTGCGACGAGGTCGTGAAGGATGCCGCTGGCAAGGTCACCGAGCTGCGCTGCACCGCCGATCTTTCCACCCGCGCGGGCGGGCCCAATGTCGATCGCAAGGTCAAGGGCACGATCCACTGGGTCAGCGCGTCGCTCGGCGTGAATGCCGAAGTGCGGCTCTACGACCGGCTTTTCTCCGTGCCCGAACCCGACGCCGACGGCGAGTTCATGAAGCACGTCAACCCGCACTCGCTCGAAGTCGTCCAGGCGAAACTCGAGCCTTCCCTCGCGGACGCGAACTCCAGCCAGTTCTTCCAATTCGAACGCCTCGGTTACTTTGTGCTCGATGCGAAGGATGCCCGTCCCGGCAAGCTTGTGTTCAACCGCACCATCTCGCTGAAGGACACCTGGGCTAAGGCCTAGGCGTCATCACTCAAGGCTCAAACACCTTTCCGCCTCAAACCGTCGTCAAAAACCGCGCCAGGCGCTGCTGCACACGTTCACGGCCGAGCACCCGAAACATGCCGGTGATGCTCGGGCCGACGTTTGTTCCGGAAAGCGCCAGCCGGGCCACCGACTGGTAATCCCCGAAGCCGAGACCGTGCTTCGCGGCCAATCCCTTGATTGCCTCCTCCACGGCGGCGTCGCTGCTAAAATCCATCCCCGGAACCGCCGCAAGCAGTTCGTTCAGCCGTGACTTAGGATCGCCCTTCGCCATGACCTTGTCGCGCACCTTGGGGTCGACCAAATAGTTTTCAGTAAAGAAGTACTGTGTGTATGGACCGATCTCGTCGATCGATTTTATCTTCGGCTGCGCGAGAGGCATGACGAGGTTGTAATACCTCGGTTCGATCTCCGCGTTCACCATCTTGGAGATAGCGCCAACTGACGCAGTCAGGCTCGTAGACGTCGTGCCGATAAATTGCTCCGCCGATTGCTCATGGATGTAGAGCATATTCATGTGCGCTAGCTTCTTTTCGTCGAACCTGGCGTTACTCTGATTAATGCCATGGAGATCAAAGAGACGGATGATCTCGTCGATCGACATTTTCTCGCGGTCGTCGCCGGGATTCCAGCCCAGCAGCGCCAAAAAGTTTACCAATGCCTCTGGTCGGAAATCTCTTTGCTTGTACTCTTCGATCAGTGCGCCCTTGTCGCGCTTGGACATCTTTCCGGGCCCATCCTGCTTCAGGATCAGCGGAATGTGCGCGAATTGGGGCACGGGCGCGCCGAAGGCCTTGAAGAGCTCCACGTGCTTGCTCGTGTTGGACAGGTGGTCCTCACCGCGGATCACGTGCGTGATCTTCATCGTCAGGTCGTCGACGACGTTCACGAAGTGGAACACCGGGTTGCCGTCTGAGCGGAAAATGACGAAGTCCTCATCCTCGACTCGTTCCACCCGCCCACGAATAAGGTCATCAATGACCGTCGGCGCCGCTTTCACCTTCGTGACGGTCTTCTTGCGATGCTCGTCGTAGACCTCGCTCCGATCGCCCAGCAGTTTGAAGTAGACTGCACCGTCCTTTTCGTACGCGCGGTCCGCGGCCTTCAGTTTTTCCAGGTACTCGCGGTAAACCCCTGCGCGCTCGCTCTGCAAATACGGCCCGTAGTCGCCGCCGCCACAATCGCCCACCTTGGGGCCTTCGTCCCAGTTGAGGCCCAGCCACGTGAGCGCGTCGTAGATGACGTTATAAAACTGCGCGCTGTTGCGCTCCTTGTCGGTGTCCTCGATCCGCAGGATGAACACACCTCCCGTGTGCCGCGCGTACAGCCAGTTGAACAGCGCAGTGCGGGCGCTGCCAATGTGGAAGAAGCCCGTCGGACTGGGGGCAAAGCGGACGCGAACTTGGGACATGACGCGGAGACAGGATTGTGGCTTGAGCTTCGGGAAAACGGCCAGCAAGAACCACGGCGTGACCCCTGTCAAAGCCGCACCCTTCGACCCTGCCGCCGTCGCGTCCCGCTTTGCCACGGCCGGGCGCGCGGCTGGCTTTCGGGTGGAACCCTACGGAGAGACCGCCAGCGGCCCACTGATGGCGCTGACGAAGCGCGCGCCCGGGGTTCGCCCGCGAATTTATCTCTCCGCCGGCATCCACGGGGACGAACCGGCTCCGCCGCTCACGTTGCTGGAAATGCTCGAGGCTGGTCGCTTCGACAGCCGCGCGACCTGGTTCATCTGCCCGTTGTTAAACCCGAACGCGCTCGCCCGCGGCGTACGCGAGAACAATGACGGCCTCGACCTCAACCGCGACTACAAGGACCGGCAATCTCCCGAAATCCGCGCGCACGTCCGCTGGCTCGAGCGCCAGCCGCGTTTCACGGTCACGCTCTCCGTCCACGAGGACTGGGAGTCCGTGGGCTACTATCTTTACGAGTTGAATCCTGATCACCGTCCCAGCCTGGCCGAATCGATCGTCGCCGCCGTGGCGCCCGTTTGCCCAATTGACCTGAGCCCGTTGATCGATGGCCGCGAATCCCGCGCGGGCATCCTGCGCCCGCTCAGCGATCCGCTGCTCCGCGAGAAATGGCCGGAGTCGATCTACCTGCGCTGGCAGCACACCTCGCTGACCTACACGCTGGAGTCTCCCTCCGCCTTCCCGCTCGCCCAGCGCATCGCCGCGCATCGGACAGCGCTAGAGACGGCAATTTCACTCACGGTGGAGGAATTCAAAAAACCATAGGGGCGTCGTTTGCGACGCCCGATAGTTGCGCAAGTCCAAAGGGCGTCGCGAGCGACGCCCCTACATCAACCCCCGCGCCACGCAAAACTCGCGCATGTCCCCCGGCAGCGGCGCAGCGAAAATATGCGGCATCCCTGCCGGCCGGAGGTCGATCTCCGCGCAATGCAGCGCCTGCCGGGGCAAGAGTAATTTGGCCGCCAGCGCCTCCGTCCAGCCATGGTCGATGAAGTCGAGATAGAGCCGGGCGTCCGGACCGTAAATCTTGTCGCCAACGATCGCATGCCCGAGCCATTGCGCATGCGCCCGAATCTGGTGCTTGCGACCGGTCTCGGTCACGACGCGCGCCAGCGTAAAATCCCCGCCCTTCGCCAATGGCGTGAAGTGGGTAACCGATGGCTGGCCGTCTTCGCGCACCGCAGACTTCACGAAAACAGGACTGGACGTGTCATCACCGAGGGGCTGATTCACCGTGACCGCCGCCGCCAGTTCCCCGGTGAGAATCGCCTGATAGGTTTTCCCCACCTTCCGTTCCTGCATCGCGACCTGCAGCCGGCTGGCCATCTTCGCGTCCTTCGCGAGTACCACGATGCCGCTGGTCTCGCGATCGAGGCGAAACACCAGGTGAACCACCGGCAATTGCGCGTATTCGCGAAGCGCGCCGACGAGGCTCGACCACGGCCCCGCCTTCGATGGATGGCAGACGACGTCACCGGGTTTCGACACGACGAGCAGGCGCGCGTCTTCGTGCACGATCCAACTGCGCACTTCCTCCAACGTGATCATCCGCACTGGCCCTTGCTTCATGCGCCGCGGCCACGCCGAGGCGCGCGGGTGGTTGGCATGAAAGTCTTCGGGGGCCACCGGCCACTCCGCGCTCATCGCCGCACCTGCTTGGGCTGGTAACGCGCGAGCACCTTCGCCGCCGTCCGCGCGACGAATGGCTTCGGCAGTTTCGAGCCGACCAACGCGGTTACCTTGTTCTTCCACCCGGTCACCACCAGGCTCCGGCCTGCCACCAAAGCCCGCAGCGACGCCCCGACCACCTGCTCGCAGCTCATGCTGAGCGCCGGCGAAACCGATCCTGACTGCAGCCCGGCGCGCGCGGAAAAATTGGTGGTTGTCGGGCCCGGGCACACGGCCAGCGTGCGCACGCCTGACCCGCGGAGCTCCTCGTTGAGCGCGAGACTCCAGTGCAGGACAAAGGCCTTCGATGCCCCGTAGGAGGCCATGTATGGCGTGGGTTGAAACGCCGCCGTCGAGGCCACGTTGATGATTGCCCCGCCCCGGGTCTTGAGGAACGGAAGCAACCGGCCGGTCAGGTCCACCAGCCCCCGGATGTTCACGTCGATCAATTCGAGCTGGTGGGCCAGGTTTGGCTCGGGAAAATGTCCGTAAGCCCCGAAGCCGCTGTTGTTGATCTGCAGCACGCGTCCCGTCGGCACGGCCTGTGCTAGGAAATTTTCCACCGCTGACGCAGTTTTCCCGATTTCTGCCGGGCGCGACAAATCACATGCGAAATGGTTCAATCTTATTCGCGTATTTTTTATGTCAGGGGAGCGCCTTGAGAGATTGCAAAACTGCAGGTGCGGGCCCACCGTTGCCATCAGCTCGATGAACGATTTTCCAATACCGGAAGATCCCCCGGTCACGACAACGGCAGAAAAGTTGCAGAGCGCTTCGCTTAGCGAGGGCACGGGATCGAGCGGGACAAATTTTCGCCCGGACGGTTTACCCGGCCGGGCTTGCTGCAACCCAGACTAAACGAAGAAACATGAACAGCCCAAATAACCACGAACTGATCGTCTCCGGCATTCACCTTGAGCTGACCCCGTCCCTGAAATTTTTCGTGAAGGAAAAAGCCGACCGATTGTTTCGACACCAGGAGCGCATCGTGCGCATCCGGGTGGAGCTGGAGTGTGACTCCAAAGCGGACGTCGACGCCCGGTTCAAGGCCAAGGGCCACATTGCACTGCATGGGCCCGACATGAATGCCAGCGTCGAATCCGACGAATGTCACAAGGCCGTTGCCCTGCTGGTCGACAAGCTCGACCGCATGCTCGAGAAGCGCCACCAGCTCCACAAGGTGAAGCGGAACCATCCGCACCCCGTGGAATTCAACGGTGTCGAGCTGCCGAAGGCGATTTGAGCCTGCCACTTGATCCCTGAAATGAAGCCGCGGCGCCCGCCGCGGCTTTTTTGTTGCACGCAAGACGCCCCGGCCCCTCGACTCTGCGCCCGTGATTGGCGACGTCTCCTGGTCCACCCCTGGCCAAACTTCGGCTGACTCCCTGCCCCTCGGCAATGGTGACGTCGCCGCGAACGTCTGGACCGAGCCCGGTGGCAACATCGTCCTCTACCTCGCCAAGAACGACGCGTGGGACCACCTCGGCCGGCTGATTAAGATTGGACGGCTTCGCCTGCGAATCACACCCAGCCTAACGGCCGGCGGTAAATTTGAGCAGCGGCTGTCGCTGGGCGACGCTTCAGTCGTCGTCTCCAACGGAGACACGACCGTCCGGCTGTGGATCGATGCTCACTCGCCGCGGCTCGTGATGGATGTTAACAGCGTCACGCCGTGCAGCGTCGAAGCGAGTCTCGATCCCTGGCGCACCGCACCGCGCGAAATCGGCGTCAAGGAGGCCCACACTGCCTGCGGCCTCGAGGGCGGTCCTGTAAAATTGATGGCGCTGCCCGATCAAGTCGTCGCAGGCGAACGCGACGCTGTCGTTTGGTATCAGCGCAACGAGTCGTCCATTTGGGCGATGACTCTCGACCAGCAGGGCCTCGGCGAATTCAAGTCCAAGTCCGCGGATCCGTTGCTACATCGCACATTTGGCGGTCTTCTTGCGGCGCCGGGTTTCACGAAATCCAGCGACATGGCTGTCATTTCCCCAACTCCGCTGCGATCCGCGGTGCTGAGGGTCACCGTGCATGCCGCCCAGACCGACTCAGTCGCAACGTGGCTCGCGCAAATCCGTGCGTCGGCCGGCGCTTCGGCCGGGGCCACGCCAACCGACGTGTGGCACAGCCATCAGCAATGGTGGCAGACGTTTTGGGATCGCAGCTACATCCGGCCGATGGCCCGGGCGCCGGACTGGAACCAAGCAGCCACCGTGGCCGAGCAGAGCGCATGGCAGCGCTATCTTGTAGTATGTTGCGGCCGAGGACTTTATCCCGTAAAATTCAACGGCGGACTCTTCACTGCCGATTGGGCCCTTCCGGAGGAAAACTTTGATGCCGACTACCGCCGGTGGGGCGGCGGCTACTGGTTCCAGAACACGCGGCTGATCTATTGGGCGCTGCTCGCAAATGGCGACTACGAGCTGACCCGTCCGCTGTTCCGCATGTACCGCGACATGCTTGCGCTGGCCGAGCACCGCACACGGACTTGGTTTGGCCACGGCGGCGTGTTTTTTCCCGAGACGTTGTATTTTTGGGGCACGCACCTCCCGGGCAATTACGGCTGGGATCGCACCGGCAAGGCGCCGCGCGATGTCGAGAACCAGTACATCCGCCGTTATTGGGTTGGCGGTCTCGAGCTCATCGCGCTCATGCTGGAAACGTACGCGCACATCGCCGACGCCACGCTGCTCGAAAATGAATTGCTGCCGATTGCGCGGGCCGTGCTGGAATTTTACGCGGCGCATTATCCCAGCGACGCCCACGGCCAACTTCGGTTCGCGCCGGCGCAATCGCTTGAAACGTGGTGGGTGGCGGAAAACCCGCTGCCCGAAATCGCCGGACTCCACTACCTATTGCCCCGACTCCTCGCGCTGCCATCCGCAAGTCTCCAGCCGGGCGATGCAGCAGCCTGGCGCAAACTCGCTGATCGGCTCCCGCCTGTGCCGACGGGAAACGTGGATGGTCGGAAAATCATCCTCGCGGCGGAAAAACATGAGGCCGTGCCGAGCAACACGGAAAACCCCGAGCTCTATGCCGTGTTTCCCTTCAAACTTTACGGGGTGGGCCGACCGGAGCTGGAGGTGGCCCAGTGGACTTTCCAGCGCCGCATGTTTCCCGATACCGGCGGCTGGCGGCAGGATGCCGTGCAGGCAGCCCTGCTGGGACTTACCGAGCCAGCGACATTCTACGCCAGTAAGAACTTCACCAACAACTCACCGGTCCGCTTCAAAGCCTTCTGGGGTCCCAATTACGATTGGCTACCCGATTTCTGCAACGGCAGCGTGGCCCAGCTCGCACTGCAAACCATGCTCGTGCAATCCGTCGGGGAGAAAATCCTCCTCTTCCCCGCCTGGCCCGCTGACCGGTGGAACGTTACGTTCAAGTTGCACACGACGGGCCAGACCGTCCTCGAAGGTGAGCTGAAGGACGGCGAGCTCGTCAATCTAACCGTCACGCCTGAGTCGCGGCGGAAGAATGTGGTGGTGCTGCTGGGAACGGACAAAACGTAGCATGGGTCTTCGACCCATGACTTGGACGCTGACGACATAGACGTATGTTTTCACACGCACTCTGCGCGGTCCTGGTCCAACTCACGGGTCGGAGACCCGTGCTACGCCAGCATTGCGCGCCGCGCGCGGATGACTACCAAGCTGTCCATGGCCACCGCCGAAACCATCGCCCCTGACAGCCCGCCGAAGGCTGAGCAGACCGTTCTCAAGGTGCTGCTGGCGATGAGTCTTTCGCATCTGCTTAACGATACGATCCAGTCGTTGCTGCCCGCGATTTACCCGCTGTTGAAGGAAAACTACCACCTTAGCTTCGTGCAGGTTGGCCTGATCACGCTGTCCTTCAACACAACCGCGTCCCTGCTCCAGCCCCTCGTGGGCTCCTACACCGACCGGAGACCCAAGCCGTACTCCCTCGCCATCGGCATGAGCATCACGCTGTGCGGGCTCATCCTGCTGTCCCGCGCCGTCGATTATCGGATGATCCTGGTTGCAGCTGCACTCGTGGGCACGGGTTCATCCATTTTCCATCCTGAGGCCTCCCGCATCGCGCACATGGCGGCCGGCGGGCGCCACGGATTTGCCCAATCGCTATTCCAAGTTGGCGGTAACCTCGGCTCCTCGCTCGGTCCGCTTGCCGGCCTGGTCATCGTCTCGCATGGCCAGCCTTCGATCCTCTGGTTTAGCGGGCTCGCGGCGCTCGGTATCTACATCCTCTACCGGGTCGGCGGCTGGTATGAACGCAACCTCTCCCACTACATTGCCCGTACGAAGGCCCGCCAGCTCGACGCCGCAGCGCGCCTGCCGCGGCGTCGGGTCGTCATTTCCATCGCGATTCTCCTCGTGCTGATTTTTTCCAAGTACGTCTACCTCGTCAGCCTGAGCAATTACTACACGTTCTATCTGATCCATCACTTCAACGTCTCGGTCCAGCAGTCCCAAGTCTGCCTGTTCATCTTCCTTTTCTCGGTCGCGGCCGGCACGTTCGCGGGCGGTCCGCTCGGTGACCGCTTCGGGCGCAAGTACGTCATCTGGTTCTCCATCCTCGGCGTGGCACCGTTTTCCCTGCTGCTTCCCCACGTTGGGCTCCCCTTCACCATCGTTTTGAGCGTGTTCATCGGCGGCATCCTCTCGTCCGCGTTTTCCGCCATCCTCGTCTACGCACAGGAGTTGATCCCCGGAAAGGTGGGCCTGATCGCCGGTCTCTTCTTCGGCTTCGCCTTCGGCATCGGTGGCCTGGCCTCGGCCGCACTCGGCCGGCTCGCCGACCTCACCGGCATCGAGCACGTGTTCCTGCTCTGCGGTTTCCTTCCCTTGATCGGCCTCCTGACCGGTTTCCTGCCGAACATCGAGTCGACCCGCCGACCCAAGATCGCGAGCTGAGAAGCTACGGTTCGCGACGGCGGATGATCGGCGCTTCGCGGACGAAGATGCGTTGCGAATCGCACAGCAGCGCGCACCAGAAGAATCCGCTGAAGAACCAGAGGAATTCGTCGGTCGAGGCGCTCATCCCCGGAAACCAGGTCTTCGCCACCAGGAGGGTCAACGGCGCAATCAACAGGGAGCTCAACAGCGTCGTTTCATGCAACCGGAGTTTGCGCTGGGCAATCACCTCGAGGACCCATTTCAGGGCGATGCCGCCAATCAGCAGCGCGGAGAGGCTCGTCGCCCGGGCGGCTTGCAACGCGAGCGGTGTCTCCGTTCGCAACTGGAGGACCGCCAGGACCGTGGCCACGACCGCCAAAGCGAGCAGCGTGCGGGGTATCTTCATCTGCTGTGACGAGCGCAGATCGAGGGTGAGATAAGGCAGGCAGCCCGCCAGCAAGGCGGCGGCCAGACTGCAGATCAGCAACGAGACAAGGGCGGGGTAGTTCATGGCGCAGCTGAAGATGTGCACAACATGTGCCAGCGTGCGCCCTTCCCTCTCAACCGCTTGGGGGCCAAGCAGGAGAAATCTTCCACAACAAGACGTTCAGCTCTCCACGCACCGGTTGCGAAACGAACTCTTCCCATTTGCGGGAAAAACACCGTTAGCCGCCGTGTGGAAAGCCGTCGCTGGGTCCATCCGCGCAATCGATTACTTCGCCAGAACCGCGTGGGGATGGTGGGCGAGCTTTTCCCGCATCGCCTGCAGCACGAGCTGTGCGACGGCTTCGGGGGGAAGATGCTCGGTGTTGATCACGAGGTCGTAGGTGTGCGGGTCGTCGATGTCCTGGCCAAAATTGGACAGCACGTAGCGCTTCCGCGCACGATCCGTCTCCTCGAGATGCTTCGTCGCGGCGTCGTGCGACCAATGCTTCATCGCTTGCAGGCGTGCGACGCGCACCTCCAGCGGGGCGACGAGGCGAAGGTGAAAACCTTCCGGGAGGCCCCGGGTGACCAAGTGCACACCTCGACCGGCGAAGATCACGCAGCCCAGCTTGGCGAGGCGATAGATGCCTTGGGACACCTGCTGCTTTAATTCCCAAAGTGATGGATGCAGGCCGACGAGTTCCCCGATCAGTGCCTGCATCTCGGAGACCCGCTCTTCCGGCAGGAATTTCTCCCAGTGCTCCGGCAGTGAGTCATGGGCGAGGACCCGCGCGAGAAGGTTCCGGTCGAGGAACATCCACGGCCGGTCCTCTCTCGCCATTTCCGCATTGAGAAGCGGAACCAATTGCTGGCCCAACGTCGTGGCGCCCGCGCAGGCCTCGCGGGAAATGGTGAGGAACGGGCTGCTCGCAGCCGCGAAAGGCGCCCGGCTCGCGGATGCGGACGCACCCGAGATCGTTTTGAATATCGTGAGTCCCTGGTCGAGGAAGTGATGCGACGTCATGGGGAATTGGGGATTTAAGTTGTTGGCTCAATTCCGGCTGGCTCCCGCCAACCGGCAGGTGAATTCTGGATGATCAGTCTCTCTCACGGGATAGTATAAACCCGTCGCTTCCTCCCCGCTACAGGATTTCCTGCGCATCCTTTGCTCTGTTGTGAGCCGTATCGCCACCGGAACCAAGGGTGCCCGCCTTCACCAACAAAAAACCCATCGTTTCCGATGGGTTTTAAAAGTGGCGCGGCCATAGGGAGTCGAACCCCAAACCTCCAGATTCGTAGTCTGGCGCTCTATCCAGTTGAGCTATGGCCGCGTGGAGGGTTGGAAAAAGCAGCGATTGGGAGGCAAGTGCAAGCGCGAACTTAGCTCTCCGCGTGACGCCAGTCGATCAGCTCGAGCTGGAGCAATTTCCGGTCGTTAAAATGATTCCAAGTGATCTCCACCGCGAGATCGAGCGGCACGCCCACCGGGGGTAAACGATCGGCCAGTTTCCACGCGACGCCGTGCAGGCGGCGTCCCCGGCCGTTGTCGAATTGGAAACGAAAATGCTGCACCTTGAAGACTTCCGGCGGCTGCCGGAGAACCACGCCGCGCACCCCAAAAACCGGCTCGGGGTTGCCCTGGCCAAACGGATGCAGGACCTCCAACTCGGTCATGAGCTGTTCGCACACCTGCTCGGCTTGCAACCACGCCGCGAGATCCAGCTGTCGCTCCATCACATCACCTCCCGCCGCGATTCGCACCGCTTCCGCAAAGCGCGCCCGAAAAGCTTCGAGCCGCGTCTTCTTGATGGCAATGCCCACCGCCATTGGGTGACCGCCCCAGCTGTCGAGCTCGCCGCCGCAGCCGGTGAGAATCTCTACGAGGTTCAAGCCCTCCACGCTCCGCCCCGAGCCTTTCGCCAGGTCGCCCTCATTGCCGAGGACAACGCAGGGGCGGTTGTACTTGCGCGCCACCCGCCCGGCCACAATGCCGACCACACCCGGATGCCAGTTTTCGCTGAACAGCACGATGCCCGGCGAATTGGCATACTCGGTCTCGATCATCCGCTCGGCATCCTCGGTGATCTTGCGCTCAATGTCCTGCCGCTCCCGGTTGAAGGCGTCGAGCTGCCGGGCGGTGTCGTCGCAGAAACTGTGGTCGTTGCTGAGCAGCAATTCCACCGACAGCGCCGCATCGGCGAGCCGCCCGGAGGCGTTGATGCGCGGCCCCAGCCGGAAAGCGATGTCCACAGGATGAATGCCCTGCTCCGGTTTCACCGCGGCCACGTTCATCAGCGCCCGCAGGCCCGGACGTGCCGCCTCCTGCAGGATGCGCAGGCCGTGACGCGCGAGGATGCGGTTTTCGCCCAGCAACGGCACAAGATCAGCCACCGTGCCCAACGCCACGAGATCGAGCTGGTCGCGGAGCTTCATCTCCAGCGCCACCGGGTGCTGCGCCGCGCGCAGCTGCTTCAACAGGCCGTGCGCCAGTTTGAAGACGAGGCCGACCGTGCAAAGGTCGCGCCAGGCGGCATCCGCGCCCGTTTCGTCGGCGTGGACGTGTGGGTTGATCAACAGTCCCTGGCTGAGCGGCCGTTCCGTCGAGCGGTGGTGGTCGATGACGATGACATCAATCCCCTGCCCACAGAGGTATGCCACCTCGTCGTGCGAATTCGTGCCGCAATCGAGCGCGATGAACAGCGCCGGCTTGCCCGCGGAAAGCGCGCGATCGATGGCGCTGCGCGAGAGCCCGTATCCATCCTCGGAGCGGCGCGGAACCACAAAGGTCGGCGTGAGCCCAAAAGCCCGCAGGAAACCGACGAGCAGGGCCGTGCTGCTGACGCCGTCGACGTCATAATCGCCCAATACCACGATCGCCTCGCGCCGCTCGATCGCCCCGCGCAGGCGCGTCGCCGCGGCCTCCAGGCTGCGAAGCAGGAAGGGGTCGCGCAGTCCCGCCAGGGCGGGGGCCAAAAACTTCGCCGTGGCCTCGGGTTCACGGTGCCCGTTGCGCAAGAGCAGCTCGGCGAGCACGCGACTGACCCCGGTGCTCGTGCCGAGCGCCTCGATTTCCGCAGAGGGAAGCGGCGTGTAGGTCCAGCGCATCTGTGACAAGAATTGAGGCCTGAAATCCGACGGAGGAATCCGAATTTCGCAACCCTGGTCCCGGTCCGCCGGAAGTCAGGAAACGAAATGCAAGATTACCGTGTCGGACTTTCGGCGATTAATGCGAGGCCTTGCTGGAACCGGCCCACTCGTACTTCGGGGCGACGTCGGCGTGGGCTTCCACGTGTTTCCGGTCGCCCTTGTGCCACCAATAGAACACCTGCGACGCGATGAAGATCGCGGAGAAGGTGGACGTGATGATGCCGACGAGGAAGGTGAAGGCGATGTCGCTCAGCTGGCCGCTGCCGAACACAAAGAGGGACATCGCCGCGAGGAACGTCGTGGTCGAGGTCATGATCGTGCGGGCAAAGACCTTGTTGATGGCGCTGTTGATGATCTCGCGCAGCGATCCCGTGGGGTTGAGCTTCAGCTCTTCGCGGATGCGGTCGAACACGACGACGGTCTCGTTGATGGAGTAGCCGGCGATACAGAGGATCGCGGCCACCATGGGCGCGTTGAATTGGCGCCCGGTCATCACGAAGATGCCGATCGTCATCAGGATGTCGTGGAAGGTGGAGAACATCGCACCGACGCCGAACCCGAACTCAAAGCGGAAGGCGATGTAGAACAGGATCGTAAGCATCGACACGCCGACCGCGAGGAGGGCCTTGTACTTGATCTCGCTGCCCACGGATGCGCCAATGTGGTTCTGGCCGACCTGCTCAATGCCGGAGTTGGGGAACGCCTTCTGCAGCGCGTTGAAGACGATGCCCGATTTTCCCTCGGGCGTCTCGATGTTGACCGTCTGTTTCTCGCCTTGGGCGGATTTCACATTCGAAATACTGATGCCATTGACGCCGCTGGCGGTGGCGACGGCACGGATCTTGGCGTCGTCCGGCGCCTGGTTGAACCGCACGCTCACCGCATCGCCGCCGGCGAAGTCGATGCCGTAGATCTTGTCGCCCTTGACGGCCACGACCGCGACGCCGATGGCCACGAGCGTGAACGATCCGATAAAGGCCGCCTTGCCGTACTTGATGAAGTCCACGTGGATGCTCTTCAGCAGGTGCCGCATGGTGATCTTCTTCAGCGTGCCCGACTCGATCAGCAGCTCGAGGACGAGGTGCGCTGTGATCAGCACGGAGAATAGCGTGGACAGCACGCCGATCGCGAGCGTCACACCGAAGCCCCGGATCGGGCCAGTGCCGAGCCAGATCATGATCGCGCAAATGATCAGCTGCACGGCGTGGGCGTCGAGAATGGTCCACAACGCCTTCATATAACCGGTCTGATTGGCCGTTTGCAGGGACTTACCCAGCGCAAGTTCTTCGCGCATGCGCTCAAAAATCAGGATGTTCGCGTCCACCGCCATGCCGACGGTGAGTACGATGCCGGCGAGGCCGGGCAGCGTCATGGTCGCGCCAAAACTGGCCATGACGGAAAGGATGATCACGAGGTTGATCGCGAGCGTGATGACCGAGACGAGTCCGCCCGTGGTGTAGAAGGTGATCATGAACGCCGCGACCAGCGCGGTGCCGATGATCGAGGCTTTCCAGCCGCTATCCACCGCATCCTGGGCGAGCGTGGGCCCGACTTCGTACTGCTCCTTCACGACGAGGGGCAGGTCGAGCGGGTTGTTGAGGACGTTGGCGAGGTCGAGGACCTGGCGGTCGGTGAACCGGCCGGTGATTTCGGCGGAGGGACTGTCGATTTCCTCTCGCACCGAGGGGGCGGAATAGAGCTGGCCGTCGAGCACGATCGCCATTTGGCCGGGCCGGCTGCCGGTACCGAGCGCGGCGATTTCCTTCGTCACCTCCGCAAACCGCTTCCGGCCCGCGTTGGTGAATTGCATCGTGACCTTCGGCTTGCCGGTCATCGGGTCGCTGACGGGCCGCGCCTCGGAGATGATCTCGCCGGTCATTTCCGGAATGCGCCGGATGAAAAGTTCCATGGGCTGGCCGCCGTTGCGGTTCTCGTCGTCACGCTCCGTCATGATGACATACCCCGGCGGCGTTTCCACGCCCGGTCCCGGCATCAGGGTCGGATGGACGAGATGAAAGCTGAGCTGCGCGGGCTTGCCCATCAACTCGACGATGTCCGGATTGTCCTTGATGTTGATGCCTGCGAGCTGGACCTCGATGCGGCTGGTGCCGATCGGGCGAATCAACGGCTCGGCGACGCCGTAGCGGTTGATGCGCTTTTCGATAATCTCGATGGCCTTGGTGAGTTTTTCCTTCCGCTCGTCGACCTGGAACTTGGCAGCCGCCGCCTCATTTACTTCGTATGTGACGGCCACGCCGCCCCGCAGGTCGAGGCCGGCCTGCAGACGGCCATTGCCCGAGCTCGGCAGACCGATGGCCAGCATCGCCTCGTCAAGCAGGCTACCCTTGGCGCGGCGCGCGAGCTCATTGACGACGATTTCGTTGCGCCGGTCGGGGTTCTTGAGGGTGCTCTCCAACCGGAAATTCGGAAAGAATTCGGCGAGATCCTGCCCGCGCTCCTTGGCGATTTGCTTCAGCGCCACAAGGTCACTGGGAGCCGTGCCGGCCTTGGTGCGGGCGCTGGCTTCGTCGAGGAGCTTGTTGAACTCCGCCGGTTTCGCGGTGACGTGCTTGCGCGCGTAAACGGTGAACGGCGTGTCGTGGAGCGGGAGCAGGGTCAAGACCGCCCAAGCCACCAGCAGGAGGCTGAACGTGATCTTCCAGATATTGCGTCGGAACATGGTGGGATGTGGTTAAAGCGGGGGTGGACCGGCCGGAATTTGGGCGCCGCGCGGGCGCGAGCCGGACTTACTTCTTCTCGCTGCCGGCCTTGTTGATCACGGCGGTGACGAAGCTCTTGCCGATCTCGATCTTGGTGTTGTCGGCGATGCGCACGATGAAGCGGTCTTCCTTCACGCTCGTGATCGTGCCGAAGATGCCGCCGCTCGTGACGATCTCGTCCCCGGTCCCGAGCGAAGCCAGCATCTTTTCCTGCTCCTTCTGCTTCTTCCGCTGCGGCGCGATCATCAGGAAATACATGCCGGCGATCAGCAACCCGTAGACGAGAATCATGGTCCCGCCGCCCGGCCCGGCCGGGGCGGCAGTTTGGGCCAGGAACGGAAGCGCGTCGGATTGGAGGGACATTTTCGTCATTGCGTTGAGGGTTTTGAAAAAAGAAAACATGCATCCTAACCGATTCTCCTCCGGCGATAGCAAGCCATAACTCCCCCGCCCAATCGCGTTGAAAAGTAAATCCGCATCCGCTTGGTCCGCCGCTAAATCCGAGGAGCATTACGGCTTCAAGCGCTGGGGCGCCCCGCATCTGTCGGTGGACGACGCCGGCTTCGTCAACATGCAGCCGCGGGCCGATGGCCGGGGCATCCGGATCCTCGATGTCGTCGACGAAGCTCTCGGCATGGGCCTCAAGGCCCCGATGGTCATCCGGTTCCAGGACCTCCTGCGCCACCGGGTCATCCAGCTCAACGAGTGCTTTGCCAACGCGATCAAGGACGAGGGCTACAAGGGCGAGTACCGCGGCGTCTTCCCCATCAAGGTCAACCAGCTCCGCGAAGTGGTCGACGAGATCGTCCTGTCGGGAAAGGATTTTCACTACGGCCTTGAGGCGGGCTCCAAGCCCGAGCTGATGATTGCCCTCGCGATGCAGGAGGGCGGGCAGCGGCTGATCATCTGCAACGGCTACAAGGACGACGATTACATCCGCCTCGCGCTGGTCGGCCGGAAACTCGGCAAACGCATCATCATCGTCGTCGAGCAGCTCGCGGAAATTGACGACATCATCCGGCTCTCCGCCGAAACCGGGGTGAAACCCATGATCGGCCTGCGCGCAAAACTGCTCACGCGCGGCGAGGGAAAGTGGGCGCTGTCCACCGGCGACAATGCGAAGTTCGGGTTGAACACCGCGGAAGTCCTCTTCGCCTGTGAAAAACTCAAAGCGGCCAAGCTGGGCTCTTCCCTCCGGCTGGTGCACTTCCACATCGGCTCGCAGGTGCCGAACATCATCACGATCAAGAACGCCGTCATCGAGGCGACGCGGTTCTACTGCCAGCTCGACAAGATGGGTTTCCCCATGGGCTACCTCGACGTCGGCGGCGGTCTCGGCATCGATTACGATGGATCGCGGACAAATTTTGAGAGCTCGATGAACTACTCCATGGAGGAGTACGCGCGCGACGTCGTCTTCAACATCCGCGAAATCTGCGCGGCCTCAGGCGTGAAGGTGCCCGACATCGTGAGCGAATCCGGCCGCGCCGTCGTCGCCCCCCACTCCATGCTCGTGGTCGAGGTCTTCGAGCGCATCAACAAGCGCGAGTCCCTCGGGCAGCAGCACGTCCCGAAGGTCAAGCACAAGGTCGTCACAGACCTCGAGCTGATGCTGAAGAACAAGTCGAAGCTCGGCCGGCTCGAGCGGTTCCACGACGCCATCCAGAAAAAAGAGGAGGCGTTTTCGCTGTTCAACCTCGGATACCTCGATGTCGAGAACCGCGCCGCCGCCGAGTCGATCTTCTGGCAGATCTGCGAGCAGATCGCCAAGGAAGGCCGCGATTCCGGCTACCAGCCCGAGGAATTGCACGACCTCGATACGCTGCTGGCCGACCAGTACGTCTGTAACTTTTCCGTTTTCCAGTCGCTGCTCGACCACTGGGCCCTGAAGCAGCTTTTCCCCATCGCCCCGCTCCACCGGCTGAAGGAAAGGCCGAGCGTCAACGCCATCCTCGCCGACATCACCTGCGACTCCGACGGCAAGATCGACCGGTTCATCGACCTGCAGGACACGAAGGACTACATCCGGCTCCATCCGCTCGACGGCAAACCCTACTACCTTGGCGTGTTCCTCACCGGCGCGTACCAGGACATCATGGGTGACCTGCACAACCTCTTCGGCCGCGTGAACGAGGTCCACGTGTTCCTCGAGGACGACGAGCCCAACGGCTTCTACATCGAGGAAGCGCTGAGCGGGAGCCGCATCGCGGACGTGATCGAAGGCGTGCAATACCAGCAGGAAGATCTCTGCCGGAAGATGAAGGCCCAGATCGACGCCGCCACGCGCAAGGACACGGTCAAACCCCGCGAGGGCGTGCGTCTCCTTGAGCTCTACGAGAGCCAGATGCTCAACAAGACCTACCTTAACATCATCCCGAAGAAGGGTTCGAAGAAGAAAAGGTAGGCGCGTTATCCCTAACGCGTCGGTTGAGCGTGGCAGACCAGTTCCGCAACGTCGCAGCGGCGGGTTAAGGATAACCCCGCCCTACCCTCGAACCGCTGCTTGCGCCATACGGCCGATCGAAAGAAGCTCGGTCGCCCATGAGCAAACTTGCCGTCCTCGTCCTGCTCACCTCCGCGCTGGTTTCCGCCGCGGCTGAAACCACCCTTCCGGCCTCGCTCCCCATTCGGCCGGAATTCGCCGAGGCCCAGATGTGGTTCGGCCAATTCCGGCCAGCGAACCCGCTGCCACTTTCCTTCACCTACGACGGCCACCCTTCCGCCGACTTGCTTCCCACCTGGTCGGTCACCCACTCCGAACGCTCGGTCGACGGGCAGCGTCAGGAACGCACGCTCGTGTTTTCCGACCCGCGCACTGGCTTGGAGATGCGCTGCGTCGCTATCGCCTACCGCGACTACCCGACGGTCGAGTGGACGGTCTATTTCAAGAACACCGGTACGGCCGACACACCCATCCTCGCCGACATCAACGCGCTCGACACTCGCTGGCAGCGCGCAGGCAAGGACGAATTTCTCCTGCATCACGAGAACGGCACGTTCTTCCCGTTCTCCCCCACCGACTTCATGCCGCACGAAAGTCCGCTCGAGCCGGGAAAGTCCCTGCAGCTCATCCCGCTGCTCGGGCGGCCCAGCGGTGGGGTCATGCCGTATTTCAACCTTGAGCGCGGTCCCGCGGACGGCGTGATCGTCGTCGTCGGCTGGCCGGGCGCCTGGGCGGCCAACTTCGCGCGCGACGACAAGGACGGCATACGCGTGACCGCGGGACAGGAATTAGTCCATTTGCGGCTCCATCCCGGCGAGGAGATCCGTACCCCGCTGACGCTCGTTCAATTCTGGCACGGAGGCGACTGGATCGACGCGCAAAACATTTGGCGGCGCTGGATCCAGGCGCACAACCTGCCGAAACTTTTTGGCGGCCCGCTGCATCCCGTGCTCTGGCCCAGCAGCGGCGCGCAGACCGACAACATGGTTCAGGCAACGGAGGCGAACCAACTCGAGATGTTCAATCGCTACCTGGAAGAGAAATTTCCGATCGAAGGCTGGTGGATGGACGCGGGATGGTATGAAAACGCGGGTCGCTGGCAGGAACCGATCGCGTTTCGCGTGGACCGGAAGCGATTTCCCCGCGGCCTGCGGCCCATCAGCGACCTCGCTCATCAGCATGGCCTGAAAACGGTGCTGTGGTTCGAGCCGGAGCGGATCATGCCAACGAACGAGCTGTTCAAAACCCACCCTGACTGGCTCTTCGCGAACAACCTCACGAAACGCCTCTCGAAGCTGTTCTACTTCGGCAACCCGGCGGCCCTGAAGTGGCGCACGGAAGAAGTCAGCAAGGTCATTGAGGACGAAGGAATCGACGTTTACCGAAACGATTTCAACGTCGTCGAACCCGTCGAGCTCTGGCGCGGGAACGACGCGCCCGACCGCCAGGGCATCATGGAAAATCACCACGTGGTCGGCTACCTCGCCTACTATGATGAACTGCTGCGTCGCCATCCCGGGCTGATGATCGATTCGTGCGCGGGCGGCGGTTCCCGCAACGACCTCGAAACGATGCGACGGGCGCTGCCGTTCTACCGCTCGGACTACCTCTTCGACGTCGTCTCCAACCAATGTCAGAGCTACGGCCAGGCGTTGTGGCTGCCGTTCAACGGGACGTGTCCCGGTGAAAAGCAGTTCAGCACGTATGAATTGCGCAGCGACTTCGCGTGCCCCTCCGTGCTGCCAAGCTGGGATTTGCGCGATCGCACCCTTCCCTACGCCCAGCTGCACAAAATTGTGAGGGAATGGCAGGAATATGCCCCAAACTACTTCGGCGATTTCTATCCCCTCACGCCGGCCAGTCTCGCCTCCGACGTCTGGATCGCCTGGCAATTCAACCGCCCCGAGAGCGGCCACGGCGTCATCCAGGCCTTTCGCCACGACCAAAGCGCGTACACGTCGGCGCATTTCAAGCTGCGCGGACTGGACCCCACCGCTCGCTACCGGTTGACCGACGTCGATGCGCCCAACGCATCGCGAGAGTATACTGGGCGCGAGCTCATGGAGACTGGCCTCGATGTGGTGGTGCCGGGCAAGCCAGGGGCGGTGATCATTAACTACGAAAGGCTTTGAATGGGGCCGCGGCGTCCCCGCCGCGCACGAGGCCTCAGCGCGGCGAGGACGCCGCGACTCCGACATCCAGTCATATTCCTCACCTCCACTCGTGCCGCGGGTACCGCCGCGACAACTCCGCCTTGATCTTTGGATACTGCTCGCGCCAAAAATTCGTGAGGTCGTCGGTCACCTGGATTGGACGCTGATTCGGCGCCAGCACCTCGATTTTCACCGGCACTCGGCCGTGCCCGAGCGTGAACTTTCCCTCGATGCCGTAGAGTTCCTGGATGCGCGCGCTCAGCACCGGCGGTCCTTCCTTCGCGTACGTGATCTTCGATCGACGGCCGTTGGCCATCGTGAGTTTTTCGGGCAAGTAATCGTCGATCACGGCGAGCTGCTCGGCGGTCAGCCAGTCCTGCAGCACGGGCATCACGGGCTTGTCCTTGATGTCGCGGTAGCCGAGTTCACCGTAGCAGATCTGTTCAACCAGCGTGGCGCGGTCGGCGTCCGTGATCGGATTTACCTCCAACTCGGGGAACCATTCTGCCAGCCGGTTTACGCGGATGATCCATTGCTCCACCGACTCATCCCACGCCTCCAATTTCAACCGCCCCGCCAGGACTTCTTTCGTGAGCAGCGCCGCGGCTTCATTCAGCGGTGCTTCGTCACTGCTACTGCGGGACTCGAGCACGAGATCACGGAAACGCCGCTCCCGGCGCGAGACGACGCGTTTGATCGATTCGTCGTACGTCACCGAGCGCACCTCGCGATAGTCGCCGGGAAAAATCTCCTTCAACCACGCTTCCTCAATCGCGGTCGCCAGCGACAGCAGCACATTCACTTCTCCGCTGCGTCCCCCGACTTCGCTGATTTCCGCCGCTACGAACAGCGGCGCTTTTTGGATGCCGCTCTCGCGGGCCAGCAGTCCTTTGCGGTTATGTACGAGCTCGCAGCGCAGTGTCCCGGAATCGAGCCGCTTCGCGAGCTGGTCGGAGAAGCCCGCGAGCACGCACTTGCGCACCCCGGCGCCGTCCGTCCGGCGTTCACTCACGTCGAGACCTTCCTTTTCCGCGATGGCAAGAAACTGCTCGAACAGTGGCCCTACCTGCCGCGCCGCTTGCGCGTGAATCCCCAGGCGCCGGCATGCCTCCAGCGAATAATTTGACTTATCCGCCTGTCGCCAGGCGCGCATGAGCAGGAAAAAATCGCTCTCGTGCTCCTCGCCGAGCAAGCCCTCACGCTCCTGCTCCACCCCTTTTGGCACCCCACGCAACAGGAAATTCCTTCCTTGCGTGAGTGCGGCCATCAACGCCACCGACCGGACACACCCGCGCTCCTGGGCGGCGAGGAACATCCGGGCATAGCGCGGATGAACAGGAAACCGGAGCATCGTCCGGCCGAGCTCGGTGATGGTCGCGCGACCGTTTGTTGGGGACGCGGCGCCCCCGCCGCGTTCTGGCGCCGACCGCGGCGAGGGCGCCGCGGCTCCATTACCCAACGCCCCGAGATCCTCCAGTAAAGTCTCCGCTCGCTCCAGCGCCTTCGGATCGGGCTTTTCCAGCCACGCGAAATTCGCCACGTCGTCGATGCCGCTGGCCTTCAACGTCAGCACAACTTCCGCAAGATCGAGCCGCTTCACCTCGGGCAACTCCTGCAGCGCCCGTTTGCCGTGCTCCCGCTCGGTCCAAAGCCGCACGCACACGCCCGGCGCGGTGCGACCCGCCCGGCCCGCCCGCTGGTCGGCGCTGGCCACGGAAATTTTCTCAATCAACAGGGTGTTGATGCCGCGGTGCGGATCATAGCGCGCGACGCGCGCGAGGCCACAGTCGATCACGGTGGTCACGCCCTCAATCGTCAGCGAGGTTTCGGCGACATTCGTCGAGACGATGATCTTCCGCGCGTCGTAACGCGCTACCGCCCGGTCCTGCTGTTCGGGCGGCAGCTCGCCGTGCAGCGGAAAGGTCACGAAGTCCCGCAATGCCCGCACGCCTTGGATGGCTTGCACGGTCCGGCTGATTTCATACGCGCCGGGCATGAAGACCAGCATGTCACCGGTCGATTCTCCGGCGACGCGCTCACACTCGCGCGCCGCGACGTCCCAAACCGGCTCGTTTTCAAAGTCGACTGCTTTGGACAGGTACTCGATGCGTACCGGGAAGCTCCTTCCCTGGGAGACGAGCACCTCGCAGGGCGCCAGGTAATTCTTCAGTAAACCGGCATCGAGGGTGGCCGACATCACGATCAACTTGAGGTCCGGCCGGGTCGTTCGCTGCAGCTGCAAGGCGCGCGCGAGCGTGATGTCGCCGTACAAGTGTCGCTCGTGAAACTCATCGAACATGATCGTACCCACGCCGCGCAGCGACGCATCGAAGGACATCTGGCGGAGCAAAATCCCCTCCGTCACAAAGCGGATCCGCGTCGCTTCGCTCACGCGGGATTCCAATCGGATCTGGTACCCCACCAAGCCGCCCAGCGGCGTACTCATTTCCTCCGCCACTCGCTTCCCCAGCATGCGCGTGGCCAGTCGGCGCGGTTGCAACACGACGATCCCGGATTTTTCCGCCACCAGCCCGTGCCGCAGCAGGATCTGCGGGATTTGGGTCGATTTGCCCGAACCGGTCGGAGCCTGGATGATCAAGCGGCCCGAAGCGCGCACGGCGGCGACGACTGCGGACTCCAGTTCATAAATGGGCAGTTCACGGGGCGACATGCAGTTTGGCCAAACCTCGAACGTTTCCTGCTGAACGTCCAACGCTTAAGTGCGTGCCACCGCAACCCTCCCGCGCGCGAGATGCGCTGCTGCACTCAACTTGCATTCGCGATTTTGTGAATGGCGCGCGCGTGAGCAACCGGTGAGTCAGGTTATCCCCAACTTATTCACCGCGCGCGTTGGTGAATAAGTTGAGCAGAACAAATTCTTTTCTTTGGGAACCGCCGTTACAGTTTCGTCACGTTCCTTGATAGAACAGTCGCAGCGCGGCGGCCTGAAAAACCCGCCGGATGCACGACTGGGATAATCCCGGGCGACCGGGGAATGGTCGGTGGCAGCTGGTGCCGCCGTCCCCTTCAGCACGCGTTAGCGGGTTGATAGGCAGATATCACCAGCTCCTCTGGCCGGAGTCGTGTCCGGTCAGTTCATCACGAATCAGGAGCTGAGCGGCCAGGCGCGATCAGAAACCGCGTCCAAGCCGAGTCAGGCCCACGGGCCGTTTCGACCCGTGCGCCGACACAGTTACCCCAGAGGGTTATGGTTGCTACTGTGCAGACCAGAACGCAGTCGCGTTTCCCGGCGGGACAACCCCCGCCAAAAGGCCCGGTTCGCCCAAGCGAGCAGGGCGCGCAAGGGAGAGGCGACGGCGCGGAGTGAGCGGGCCCGGCAAAGCCCGTCAACCTCCTCAATGGGGCAGCGTGAAAAAGCACGCCGCCACACTGCAAAAGCGAACGCAACCTGAGAGTTAAGAGGTCAGACCCGTAACGCAGGGCCAACGGCCAGCCAAAAGCTGGCGCCGTCCCAGTGGTAACGGTGCTCGACGCGAAGTAAGAATTGCAGACGTGTCCGCACCACGTCCGGCGTGCCGCTCCCGGCAGGGGGCGTCCGAACTGGGCGAAGAGGCCTCACTCAAAAGATCCCGACCGGCAACGGTCAGGACGGTCCCGCCATGAGACCGAAACATCCGCATGCCGCGGAGAGTGGCGTCGGGAAGCACAGCGCCCGCGAAAGCGAGCGCGCCTAAGCCTGTGCGAATGGGAAAGAGCAAGTGGCGAACGCCCACCCCCAAAATTTAGCCCCGGGACCGCAAGGTCCCGGGGCTGAATTTTTTTATACGGGTGCCGCGCAAATCTGGTGGGCGAGCACGTCCTGTGCCCGCATCGGCAACGTCCCTTCTACATTCCCGGCCCGTTCGTCGAACAGCCCTTCCCACGCGGACACGGGACGTGCCCCCCCACCTAGTTCAATTCCTGGGAATGACCGGCTGGCTCGGACAGTCCCCGTCACCGCCACCCCATCCCCGGCGCGACGGCGGTGACGATCGACTCCAGCACGTGCGCGTTATACGCCACGCCCAACTGGTTTGGAATCGTCAGCAACAGCGTGTCGGCTTCGGCGATCGCCTCGTCTTTCTTGAGTTGCTTGATCAGCGCGTCGGGTTCCGCGGCGTAGCTCCGCCCGAAAACCGCCCGGGTGGTCTCGTCGAGGAATCCGATGTGGTCCGACGCCTCCTCGTCGCCGCCGAAATAGGCGCGGTCCAAGTCGTTCATGATGGGGAATACACTACGGCTGACGGATACACGGGGCTCCCGCTGGTGGCCCGCTTCCTTCCAAGCCGCCCGGAACGCACGGATCTGTTTGGCTTGCTGGACGTGCAAGGGCTCGCCCGATTCGTCGAATTTCAAGGTCGAACTCTGCAGATTCATCCCATGTTTCGCTGCCCAAACGGCCGTGGCATTGGTGGCCGAGCCCCACCAGATTCGCTCTTTCAAGCCTGAAGAAAAGGGTTCGAGCCGCAGCAACCCTGGCGGGTTGGGAAACATCGGCCGCGGATTCGGTTTCGCGAACCCCTTCCCCCCGAGGAGTTCGAGAAACACCTCGGCGTGGCGCCGACCCATCGCCTCATCGTTTTCACCCGCCTTGGGCGTGTGCCCGAAATACCGCCAGCCATCGATCACCTGCTCAGGCGAACCGCGGCTGAGGCCGAGTTGCAGCCGGCCGCCTGCAATGAGATCGGCGGCGCCCGCATCCTCCGCCATGTAGTGCGGATTCTCGTAACGCATGTCGATAACCGCAGTTCCGATCTCGATCTTCTTCGTGCGCGCCCCCACCGCCGCCAGCAACGGAAAGGGAGAGGCAAGCTGGCGGGCAAAGTGATGCACGCGGAAATAGGCGCCATCGATCCCGAGCCGCTCCGCCTCCACCGCGAGGTCGATCGACTGCAGCAACACGTCAGCTGCTGAGCGCGCCTGCGACTGGGGCGAAGGCGTCCAATGACCAAAGGACAGAAAACCGATTTTTTTCATCCGCCCTAAGCAGTATGCGCGATGGTCACTTTCGCAAAGCGGCGTGACAATGAACGAGCGCGACATGGGTGGCGCGGCGAAGGTTATCGACACAGCGAGGGTGAAATCCAGCGCGACAACGAATGCCAGGCGGGATCCTGGGCGCCGGCAGCGAAGTCTCCCTTCCTTTTTTCGACCCAACCCGCATCATTCGGTCCTCGTTCAGGACCTTCCCTTCTAACTCTTCTTCCATGTCTGTCGTCCCCCTTTGGCCCGATCGGGCTCCCGGCGCCCTCGGCGACCAGCCGCAGGACCGCCCAATGTTAACCAGCTTCCCTGCCACCGCGAAACCCACAGGAGCCACGATCATCGTATTTCCGGGCGGCGGCTACGCTGGGCTCGCCCCGCACGAGGGCGAGGCCTACGCGCAATGGCTCGCGAACCACGGCATTCACGCCTGGGTTCTGCAGTACCGTCTCGGCCCGCACGGCTATCGCCATCCATCCATGCTACACGATGCCGCCCGCGCGGTTCGCGTGATTCGACAACACGTTCGCACCCAAGGACTTGATACAGAACGCATCGGCGTGATGGGTTCGTCAGCTGGCGGGCATCTCGTCGCGACCATCCTCACACAGTTTGACGCCGGCCAGCCGGACGCATCCGATGCGGTCGAACGGGAAAGCAGCCGGCCGGACCTCGGCATTCTGTGCTACCCCGTTATTACGATGAAGCCGCCACATGCCCACCTCGGCTCCCGCGATAACCTGCTTGGATCGTCGCCAGCTCCCCAACTCATCGATGCGCTTTCCGCCGAACTGCACGTCCGGCCCGACACGCCTCCAGCCTTCATCTGGCACACCGTCGCCGACAACGCCGTACCCGTGGAAAACGCCCTGCTCTTCGCCTCGGCTCTGCGCCAGGCAGGGGTCCCGTTTGCGATGAGCCTCTACGAAACCGGCGTGCACGGACTCGGGCTCGGCTCGCCTGAGCAGCCTGCGCCGCCGTGGACGATCGATCTGCTGCACTGGCTGCGTGGGCGGAAGTTTTTGTAGGGCAGGATCGCTGATCCCGCCGAACCGATAGCCTCGGAACAGACCCGCAAACAAAACGGCGTTTCGGCGTGATCAGCGATCCCGCCCTACATCGTCCGGCCAAGTAGCCGGGAAAAATCCCCTTGTCGCAAACCCCGCCGGCGCGTGTGCTGGAAGGATGCCCGCCCCAGGCATCCTCGCCGGCTTCATCCGCCTGTTGACCGGCGTCCGCAAGCTGCGCGCGGAAGATTTGCCGACCGGCCCCGCGGTCTTTTTCGCTAATCACTCGAGCCATCTCGATTTCGCTGTCATCTGGGCGGCGCTGCCTCCGGAACAAAGGTCGATCACCCGCCCCGTGGCCGGACGCGATTATTGGGAAAAAACGGGACTGCGCCGCTGGCTCGCGCAACGCGTTTTCCGTGCCGTGCTCATTGAGCGCCAGAAGGTCACCGTCGCGGACAATCCCATGGAGGCAATGCTGGCCGCGTTGGACGCCGGCAACTCGCTGATCGTGTTTCCCGAGGGTACCCGCAGCCTCGACGGCCAGATCCATGATTTCAAAGCCGGGCTGTACCACTTGGCCAAGGGCCGGCCCGCTGTTCCCCTCGTTCCGACCTGCCTCGACAACCTCAACCGCATCCTGCCCAAAGGGGAAATCCTCGCGGTGCCCTTGATCGCATCCGTCAAGATGGCCCCTCCCCTTCACCTGCAGGCCGGCGAAGCCAAACCCGCCTTTCTGGCCCGCGCCCGCGAGGCATTGCTGGCACTCTCCGCCCGCTGATCCCAATGCACTTCGATCGCCAACTCGTTTACCTCCTCGCCGGCATCGGCGGCCTGCTGCTCCTTTCCAGCGCCATCACGACGGTTTTGAAACTGCGCGCGAAGGGCGCGCCCAACCCCGTCATAGCCAACCTCAGCGCCCGGGTGAACGCGTGGTGGGTGATGGTGCTGCTGTTTTCCGCGGCAATCCTGACCGGCGGGCTCGGTTCGGTGATCCTGTTCGCGCTGGTTTCGTTTTTCGCCCTGCGGGAATTTGTCACGCTCGCCCCGACGCGTGCGCGGGACCACCGCACCCTGGCCTGGGCGTTCTTCGTCGTCGTGCCGCTGCAATATTTCCTCGTCTGGGCCCACTGGTTCGGGCTCTTCACCATTTTGATCCCCGTCTACGCCTTCGTGCTGCTCCCCATCCGCAGCGCGGCGGCTGGCGATTGTGAGAATTTCCTCGAACGCACGGCCACGACCCAATGGGGCCTGATGGTCTGCGTCTATTTCGTGAGCCACGTCCCGGCGCTACTCACGCTGGAAATTCCCGGGTATGCCGGCCAGAACGGCAAGTTGCTGCTCTTCCTCGTCCTCGTGGTCCAGATCAGCGACGTATTCCAATACGTCTGGGGCAAGCTGTTCGGTCGTCACAAGATTGCTCCGACTCTCAGCCCCAACAAAACCGTGGAAGGATTCGTCGGCGGCACACTCACCGCCACCGCGATCGGCGCGGGGCTCTGGTGGGCCACGCCCTTCACGTGGTGGCAGGCGGCGGTGCTGGCCTGGCTGATCACGTGGATGGGTTTCTTCGGCGGCCTCGTGATGTCCGCCATCAAGCGCGACCGCGGGGTGAAGGACTTCGGCACGCTCATCGAGGGACACGGCGGAATGATGGATCGGATCGACTCGCTGTGCTTCGCCGCGCCGGTGTTTTTCCACCTCGTCCGCTATTATTTTACGTGATCCATGCCCACGATCTATGACATCAAGCCCAAGTTCCAGGCGTTGCTGCGCCCGATCTGCCAATCGCTCGCGGCGAAAGGCGTGACCGCCAACCAAGTTACAGTCGGCGCCTTGGTGCTTTCCGTCGCGACCGGCGCCCTGCTGGCTGGGCGGCCGAACGCCGCCTGGGTGCTCCTGCTCGTGCCCATCGTACTGTTCGTTCGGATGGCGCTCAACGCCATTGATGGGATGCTGGCCCGCGAGCATGGACAAAAGTCAGCGCTCGGCGGAATTTTGAATGAGCTTTCCGATGTCATCTCCGATGCCGCCCTGTACCTGCCATTCGCCTTGGTTGGGGAAATCCGTTTCTGGCTGGTCGTCTGGATCGTCGTGCTCGCCATCGTCAGCGAGATGACCGGCGTCGTCGCGGTGCAAATCGGCGCCTCGCGCCGGTACGACGGTCCGCTGGGCAAAAGCGACCGGGCGTTTCTCTTCGGCCTGATCGGCCTGCTGGCGGGCCTCGGGGTGCCGTTGCACCCGTGGATCAATCCCGTCCTGGCACTCGCGGCGTTGTTGCTCGCGGTCACGATCGTAAACCGCGCGCGGCACGCCTTGGCTGAAGTCGCGGCTCGCGGCCCGCGTTAGTTCTTGATTACGACCGTTCCCGCAATGCGGTCCTCGACCGCCTGGCGGTTGGGCTCCCAAAGCAGCTTCAGGAATCCGATCATGCCCATGGCGACGCCCGCCACGTAGCCACCGCTGCGGATGAAGGCATCAAAGTAAGTCAGTCGCGCGTTGTTAATTCGCACCGCCCTCGTGCCGAAAAGCCGTTTGCCGAGCGTGCGGCCGTTCCAGCTGCCGGCGACCAGCGTGAAGTAGATTCCCGACCAACCGAACGTTACGCCCAACGCTGTCGTGAACGCGCGCGCCTGGTTCATCCACGATCCGCCAACGGTGTGTTGGTCGTTGATTTCGCTCTTCAATTTGCCGACTTGGTCCTGAAGTTCGTCGATGGCCGAGCGCAATTGTCCGGCCGTCGCATTGGGCGGGACATAGACCGTCTGTTTCATGGCCGCACTCTCGCCGCGGCCGGTCAGCGCGTTGAGATCCAGGTGGGCGGAGCGCAAAAATGACCCGTGACCGAGCGCCACTGCAGCTAGCAGGATAATGCCGGCACCCAGGAATCGGCAGACCCAGCGGATCGTCCTCATCGTCAGGGGCGCGTCGGGCTTGTTGCCGAGAATCAAGATCAGCATCACGCCCGTGCCCAGCGCCAGGGATGGCCGGGAAAGGAAAGAAAGCAGCGCCACCACGATCAGGTCGGCCACCATCGCGGCCAGTCGCCGCCACGGCTCCGCCAGCGGCTGCCCCAGCACGGCGGGCACCACCGTAAGTGTTTCCGCCGTAACCTTTCGTCCACCTCGCGGATCAGGCCGATCAGCCTCTGCTGCCATGCCGCCAGAGAGTCGGCCAGCGCGTCCGGCGCAAGACTGGATTATCTGCGCCTTCCGCCTTGCGTTCGCCCTTGGCGGTCCGCACTTTCTCCCTTTTTCCAAGTACCGAATGCCTCCGTGCACATGAACCAGAACATCCGTAACATCGCCATTATTGCCCACGTTGACCACGGCAAGACCACGCTCGTGGACAAATTGCTCAAGGAAGGCGGCGTCTTTCGGGCCAACCAGCAGGTCGAGGAACGGGCCATGGACTCGATGGACCTCGAGAAGGAGAAGGGCATCACCATCAAGGCAAAGAACACGTCGGTCCACTGGAAGGACAAGACCATCAACATCGTGGACACCCCCGGCCACGCCGACTTCGGCGGCGAGGTCGAGCGCGCGCTGCGCATGGTCGACGGCGTACTGCTGGTGGTCGACGCTTACGACGGTCCCCAGGCTCAAACCCGTTTCGTTCTCCGCAAGGCCCTGGCCCACGGGCTTAAGGTCGTCATCGTCATCAACAAGATCGACCGTGAAAACGCCGAGCCGGCGAAGATGTACGACAAAGTCCTCGAGCTTCTCATGGAGCTCAACGCCAGCGAAGAACAGTTCGACGCACCCGTGCTCTACGGTTCCGGCCGCGACGGCTACATGATGAAGCACCTTGGCGACAAGCGGGAGAACATGACACCGCTGTTTGAAACCATCCTCGACCACGTGCCGCCGCCTTTCGCGAAACCCGAGGAGCCGTTCCACATGCTCGTGTCGAACATCGATTGGAGCGACTACGTGGGCCGCATCGCGATCGGCAAGATCCTCGGCGGCAAGGTTTCCATCGGTGATCCCGTCTTCGCGGTGCGTCACGCCGATGGCAAGCGCCTCCGCGGCAAGGTCACCAAAGTTTTTGAATACTCGGGGCTGGGCACAAACGAGACGATGGCCGGCGTCGCCGGCAACATCGTCGGCCTGTCTGGCTTCGAGGACATCGACATCGGCGACACGATCACCGCCGATGAAAACGGCCATGCCCTGCCCTTCACCCAGATTGACCCGCCGACCCTCGAGATGCAGTTCTGCGTCAACGATGGCCCGCTCGTCGGCCAGGAGGGCAAGCTCGTCACGTCGCGTCAGCTGCGCGAACGCCTGATGCGCGAGCTGAAGACCAACGTTTCCATTTACATTGAGGACTCTGACCGCGCGGGCGTGTTCAACGTCAAAGCCCGCGGCGCCATGCAAGTTGCCGTGCTCGTCGAGACGATGCGCCGCGAAGGCTTCGAACTGCTCGTGTCGCGCCCGACCGTGATCGAGAAAACGGGTGCCGCCGGTGAACGCCTCGAACCTTACGAGACCGTGTGGATTGAAGTTCCCGACGAGTGCGTCGGGGCAATCATGCAGAATCTCGCCAACCGCAAGGGCCGGCTCACGAACATGGAGAAGCTGCCCCACACAACCATGCTCGAGGCCTCCATTACCACGCGCGGGCTCATCGGCATGGAGATCGACGTCGTCAACGCCACCAGCGGCCGCGGCGTGCTCAGCCACCTTTTCAAGGAATACGGTCCGTACGCCGGCGAGGTGCTCACCCGCATCACCGGCACCCTCATTGCGACAGAAGCCGGCGAGACCACCGCCTACGCGCTCGTGATGTGCCAGGAGCGCGGCAAGCTCTTCGTCGGTCCGGGCGAGCAGGTTTACGAGGGCATGATCGTCGGTGAGAATCCCCGCAACGAGGACATCTCCGTCAACGCCGTCCGCGAAAAGAAACTCACCAACTTCCGCTCCCAAGGCGAAGGCGTCGCCACCGGCCTCACGCCCGCGACGAAGCTCTCGCTCGAACGCTCGATCGAATACATCGCGGCCGACGAATTCGTCGAGGTTACGCCGAAGAACCTCCGTCTCCGCAAACGCATCCTCAGCCAGACGGAGCGCCGCAAACACGAGCGGTCCGGCAAGGCGGATTGATTCCATCATTCGATCCAAGAAAAAGGCGCGCCCGAAATGGCGCGCCTTTTTTGTGCCACCCATCAGTTGGAAACGCGGCACTCCCGCCGCGTTCGGGACACACCCGCGGCGAGGGCGCCGCGGCTCGATTTCGGGCGGCTGACTCCGGACTAGCTCACCGACTTCTCGTACGCCGCCGCGTCCATCAGTGCGTTCGCTTCGGCGGGATTGGCGAGTTTGAGCTTCAGCATCCAGCCGTCGTCGTAGGGCGACTTGTTGACGGTTTCCGGTGCGCCTTCGAGGGCGGGATTCGTCGCCACCACGGTGCCCGCAACCGGCGCGTAAAGATCGCTGGCTGCTTTCACGGACTCAACCACGCCAAAGGTCTCGCCCGCTTTCAACGCCGTGCCGACCTTGGGCATTTGCACGTACGTGATGTCGCCGAGCGAATTCTGGGCGTAATCGCTGATGCCCACCGTGGCGGTGCCGTCGCCGGCGACCTTCAGCCATTCGTGGGATTTTGCGTAACGGAGGGCGGCGGGGACGTTGCTCATGCGGTTTTCTTTAGTTCGACGAATGGAGGTTTGACGAGTTGCAAATTCAGCTTTGCGCCACGGATGTCCACCGACAGCGGCGCAGCCGCGGCCGTTGTCGCGACCAGCACGGAGCCAATCGCCTCGTTGAGGATGGGCGAGAGGGTGCCGGAAACCACCTTGCCCACGACGGCGCCATCGGCTCCCAGCACCGGCGTGTCAGCGCGGACGATGCGGCGGTCACCGGTCTTGAAATAGACGATCTTCTGCTTCGAACCCGCCTGCTTTTCGGCAACCAGCGCCGCGCGGCCGATAAAGTCCGAACCCTTGTCGAGTTTCACCGTCCAACCGAGTCCTGCCGTCAGCGGGGAAATTTCCTGCGTGATTTCGTGACCATACAGCGGAAAACCCGCCTCGAGCCGCAGGCTGTCGCGCGCGCCGAGCCCCGCCAGTTCCAGGCCAAACGGCGCGCCGGCTGCCAGCACCTTTTCGGCGAGCTCGACGACGTTTTCCGCGGGGCAATACAGCTCGACCCCATCTTCGCCCGTGTAACCCGTGCGACTGATCAAGCAGGCCACGCCAGCGACATCGCCGGATGTGAAATGATAGTACTTCAGCTCGGCGAGCTTTGCATCCGTCAGGGTCTGCACGAGCGCCACCGCTTTCGGGCCTTGGATCGCCAGCTGTCCGTACTCGTCGGAGAGATCGTCGATGGTGCAGTTGAATCCCTTCACCTGCTGTTTGATCCACGCGACGTCCTTCGCGATGTTGCCGGCATTGATGCAGAGCAGGAAGTCGTCCTCCGCGCGCATGTACACCAGCAAGTCGTCCACGACACCACCGTTCGGATAGCACATCGGGGAATAGACCACGCGACCCGGATACATCTTGGAGACATCGTTCGTCACGAGGTGATTCACGAACTTGCGCGCCTCGAGCCCGTAGACCACGACCTCGCCCATGTGGCTGACATCGAACAAACCGGCCGCGCGGCGCACGGCCTTGTGCTCCTCGAGAATGCTCCTGTACTGCACTGGCATCTCCCACCCGGCGAAGTCCACCAAGCGACCGCCGTGCGCGGCATGAAAATCGCGCAGGGGCGTGCGCTTGAGTTCGCTCATGCCCCAACTACGCGCCTCCCCGAGAGCCCTCGCAAGGCTGTTTTGACCACCGCGGCCCGCCCGCAGTTTATATTCGCAACGCCCACCCACTCCATAAACTGACGTCATGCACTGGCTTGTCACTGCCATCGTCCTGACCGTGACGGTGTCCTTCATTTGCTCCCTGTTTGAGGCGGTTCTCCTGAGCACGACCGTGGCCGACATCCAGGCATTGAAGCGCCGGCACCCGCGTCGCGGGGAAACCTTGGAGCTGCTCAAACAGGGCGTCGGGGAGACAATCTCGGCGATCCTGACCCTCAATACGATGGGCAATACCCTCGGTTCGTTGGTCGTCGGCAGCTTGGCTGCGCACCAGCTGAATGACACCCAGCTTGGGATTCTCACCGGAGCACTGACGCTGACCATCCTGGTCTTTTCCGAAGTCCTGCCGAAGAGCCTAGGCGTAGCGTACCGCAAGGCCCTGCAGCCGCACGTTGTGTACCCGCTGCTGTGGATGCGCCGGTTGCTGCAGCCCATCACCTATCTTTCCAATCTCATCGTGCGGCCGTTCATCCCCGCGAAGCACGACAGCCATGCCTCCGACGAGGAGATCATCCTGCTGGCTGAACGGGGCGCGCAACAGGGCACGCTGAGCAAAAGCGAGTCGAGCATCATCACCAACGCCCTTGCGCTCGACGACATCCGGGTGAGCGAGATCATGACCCCGCGCACGGTCGTGACCGCCTTGAAAAAAAACGCGACGATCGGAGAGGTCTTCCGCGAGTTCCCGAATCTGCCGTTTGGCCGCATGCCGGTTTACGGCAAGAACCTCGACGATATCACGGGCCTCGCCCGCCGGCGCGACTTGCTGAAAGCGAAAGCCAATGACCAGGACATTGCGCTCGTGGAGTCGGTGATGAACGAAATCCATTTCATTCCGGAAACCGTCACCGTTGCCAACGCGCTGCAGGTTTTCCTGAAGACCCACCAACAGCTCCTCGTCGTGGTGGACGAATTCGGTTCGACCGCGGGGGTGGTGACGATGGAGGACGTGATGGAGCAGCTCCTTGGCCGCGAAATTTTCGAGAAGGACGACGTCGCCGTGGACATGCGGGAGCTGGCCCGCGCCAAGCAGCAAAAAGCCGCGCGCAGCCGAAAGGCCGATGGCACCAGTGTTCCGCCCTTTCAGCCCAAGTCCTGATCGTCGACACCATGTTTCTCGCTTTCTGGGTCGATGACCTACCGCCCTTTCTGGGACCCCATTGGGGTAACTTCGGCATACGATACTACGGACTTTCGTACGTGTTGGGATTCCTGACGGGCGCGTGGCTGCTCGTGCGCTACGCCCGCGCGGGGCGTTCGCTGCTGCCCGCAAACAAAGTCTCGGACTTCATGGTCGCTCTCGTGCTGGGCGTGATGGTGGGCGGCAGGCTGGGTTCCTTCATCCTGTATCACCCCGAGCAATTGCGCCAGGACCCCCTCGCGTTCTTTCGCGTGTGGGAAGGCGGCATGGCCAGCCACGGCGGTTTTCTCGGGGTGATGGTCGCCGTGCTGTGGTTCAGCCGCACCGCCAAAATCCCATTCCTGCATCTCGCGGACCTGGTCACCACCGTCGGCCCGGCCGGCCTGTTCTTCGGCCGGATTGCCAACTTCATTAACGGCGAGTTGTGGGGAAAACCCACGCAGGTCCCCTGGGCCGTGTATTTTCCCAAAAGTCCCCCGCCGCTTTTTCCGCGACACCCTTCCCAGCTTTACGAGGCCGCCCTCGAGGGCGCGTTGCTTCTGGCGTACATGCAATGGCGATTCTGGCGGAGTGATGTGGCCCGGAAAAGCCCAGGCCGGCTAAGCGGCGAATTTCTGGTCGGATATGCGCTGGTGCGCATTTTCTGCGAGCTGTTCCGGGAACCGGACGTTGGCGTGCCCCTCATTTTCGGCCTCAGCCGCGGGACGTTCTATTCGATCTTCCTCATCGCGGGGGGACTCGTTCTGATTTTGCGGAAACCCACGCCGCTGAAGCAACCGTAGGCGCTCAAACCACGGTACCGGGCGCCAGCGAGGCGCCTTTGGGCACGACCAGCACGCCGTCGCGAACGATCACTGCGCCGTTCGCATAGCTCCCGTCCGCCTTGCCGTCCGCGCTCAGCACGCAGCCGTCGCCGATGCGAGCGTTCTTGTCGATGATTGCGCCCTTGATCCGGCAATTCTTGCCCACCCCGAGATGCGGACGGCCCTTCGTCAGGTTGGCCGCAAGCTGGTCGTCCGTCTCGTAGTAATCCGCGCCCATCAACACCGTGTCCTCGATGACCGAGTTCTCGCCCACATACGAACGAATACCCAAGACGCTGTGCTTCAACACCGAGTCAGTTAGGATGGAGCCGTCGCCAATCACGACATGGTCGATGGCGCACTTGTTGAGTTTTGACGCCGGCAGGTAGCGATCCTGGGTGTAAATCGGCGCGGTCGGGTCGAAAAAGTTGAACGGCGGGAGCGGCTGCGCGAGCGCGAGGTTGGCTTCGAAGAACGCACGCACCGTTCCAATGTCTTCCCAGTAGCCCTCAAAGATATGTGCGAAGAGTTTCTGTTTTCCCAACAGGCCGGGGATGATCTCCTTGCCGAAGTCTGTCATCGTGTTGTCCAGCGCCTCGGCCATGGCCGCGCGGTTGAAAACGTAGATGCCCATCGACGCGAGACAGCGCTTTTCAGTCGACGGCGTTGCAAGCCGCGACTCGAGCACCGGGCTCAGGACCAGGCTGTCGATAACCGACTGCTCCTTGGGCTTTTCGACAAATCGTTCGATCGAGAGGTCGTCGTGCACCTGCATCAGGCCGAGCCCAGCGACTTTGGAAACCGGGAACGGGATCGCCGCAATCGTGACGTCGGCATTCGTCGCCAGGTGCTGGTCGATGATCTTCCGGTAGTCCATCCGGTAGAGCTGGTCGCCCGACAGGATGAGCACGAGGTCATGGGGAAAAGCGCGGAAATGGATCAGGTTGCGCCGCACCGCGTCCGCCGTTCCCTGGTACCAGTGCGACCCTTTTTCCGTCTGCTCCGCCGAGAGGATGTCCACAAAGCCGCCGCCGAAAGGATCGAAATGGTAAGTTCCCTGCACGTGCCGGTGCAGCGAGGCGGTCTGGAATTGGGTCAGCAGGAAAATCCGGTTGATGTCGGAGTTGAGGCAATTGCTGATCGGGATGTCCACCAGCCGGTATTTGCCGGCCAGCGGCACTGCGGGCTTGCAGCGCTCCTGCGTCAACGGATGGAGCCGGGTCCCACGACCACCGCCCATGATGACAGCGAGCACTCTTTTTTGCGTGGTCATGGGGTAAGCGGTTTGGGGTGCCCTAAAGCCTTGCTCCACGTTTGCGCCTGACGCTCAATTCGCCAGTCAAAATCTTCCTCCCTCCATGTGCGGCATCGTCGGCTACGTCGGTAAACAAAAAGCAGTCCCCATCATCCTCGAGGGACTGAAACGGCTGGAATATCGCGGCTATGATTCGGCGGGCCTCTGTGTGCCCGGCACGCGGGGACTGCCGGTGGTGAAAAAAGCCGGCCGGGTTGATACACTCGCAAAAGAGGTTGCCCAGCATAAGCTTACGGGGACATCAGGCATCGGACACACGCGGTGGGCCACGCACGGCGCCGTCACTGACGCCAACGCCCACCCGCACGTCAGCAGCGACGGGAAGTTCGCGCTGATCCACAACGGCGTGATCGAGAATTTCGCCCAGATGAAAACGTTCCTCGGGCGCAAGGGCTATACCTTTCAGTCCGAGACCGACACTGAAGTTCTCTCCAACCTCATCGCGTATCACTACGCGAAGGAACCCACCACGCCGGGCCAGAACCGTTTTTTGGAAAGCGTGCGGAAAACCCTCCGGCACGTGGAAGGCACCTACGGCATTGCGACGCTGTGCGTCGATTTTCCCGGCGAAATCGTCGCGGCTCGCCAGGCGTCGCCGCTCATTCTCGGCGTGGGCGACGCTGAGTACATCCTGGCCTCCGACGCGTCCGCGTTGGTGAGCCGCACGACAAATGTCGTCTATCTCAAGGACGGCGAACTCGCTCACCTCACGCCGAAGACCTTTTCCATTTCGACCTTGGACCAGGCTGACGTGTCGCCCGTGGTCGACACGATCACGTGGTCGATCGCCGACGCGGACAAGGGCAAGTACCCGCATTTCATGCTGAAGGAAATCTTCGAGCAGCCCGCGGCGCTCGAGAATTCCATGCGCGGCCGCTTTTCGGCCGACGGCAGCACGGCGAATTTCGGCGGCCTCAACCTGACGCCCGCTGAGTTCAGCGCGATCGAACGCCTGATGTTCTGTGCCTGCGGCACCGCCTGGCATGCGTGCCTCGTGACCGAACACCTCATCGAGCGCTTCGCACGGATTCCCGTCGAGGTGGATTACGCGTCCGAGTTCCGTTACCGCAACACGCCCCTCGACGCGCGCACGCTCTTCTTCGTCCTGAGCCAGTCCGGGGAAACCATCGACACGCTCGCCGCCCTGCGCGAGGCCCAGCGCAAGGGCTACCGCGTGCTCGCGATCAACAACGTCGTGGGTTCAAGCATCGCCCGCGAGGCGGACGGTGGCATCTACCAGCACGTAGGGCCCGAGATCGGCGTGGCTTCGACCAAGGCGTTTACCTCGCAGCTTCTGCTCGGCGCGATGGTCGCCCTCTACCTCGCCCGCATGCGGGACATGAGCTACAGTGACGGCGTCGAATATGTGAACGCCCTGAAATCCGCTCCCGACCTGGTGCGGCAGGCGCTCAAACTCGCCCCCCGCGTCAAGGCGATCGCCAAGCGTTACGCCAAATCACGTGATATGCTGTTTCTCGGCCGGATGTCGCTTTTCCCCATCGCCCTCGAGGGCGCGCTGAAGCTGAAGGAGATCTCCTACATCCACGCCGAGGGTTATCCCGCCGCCGAAATGAAGCACGGGCCCATCGCATTGATCAGCGAAAAGTGTCCGTCGGTGTTCTTCGCGCCGAAGGGTGAACTCTTTAACAAGATCGTTTCCTCAATGCAGGAGATCAAGGCGCGCAAAGGACCGATCATCGCCATCGTCACCGCGGGGGCCGAACTCCCCAAGGGACTCGCGGACGAAATCATCACCCTGCCCGACTGCCACGAAGCCGTGCTGCCCATCGTGGCTTCGATTCCTGTGCAACTCCTTAGTTACTATATCGCGGTGGAACGCGGCTGCGACGTGGACAAGCCCCGCAACCTCGCCAAGTCCGTCACCGTGGAGTGAGCATTGCGTGACGAGGCGGGCCTCATTGGCCTTGCCCACGCCCGGTCGGTTTCGCATAAGCCCAGACCCGCCGATGAACATCTACCCCAACCGTGACGCCTTCTTGAGCCTCGCTGCGCAGGGCAATGTCATTCCGGTTTACACCGACTTGATGGCGGACTTCGAGACTCCCGTCTCCGCGTATGCGAAACTCAAGGAAGCGGGACCATCTTACCTGCTCGAGTCGGTTGAGGGTGGCGAACGGCTCTCGCGCTACAGCTTCATCGGGTGCCGCCCGCGCAAAGTATTCGTCTGCGGACCAGCGACCACCGAGATCCGGCAGCAAGGAAAGCCCACGCAGACCGTCCCGACGCCGCCCGATCCACTCAAACTGATCGAATCCGAAATGTCCGGCTACAAACCCGTGACCCTGCCGGGCCTGCCTCGCTTTACAGGCGGTGCGGTGGGTTTTGTGGGTTACGAGTATGTCACGCGGATCGAGCCCACCGTTCCCGCCGTGAAGGCCGATGAGCTGAAGGTGCCTCTGCTGTATTTCATGCTGTCGGACTCGTTACTGATTTTCGACCGGGCCAAACAGACCCTCCGCCTCTGCGTGAACGCCCACGTCACCCAAGCCGGTGACCCCGGGACTGCGTACGATGCCGCCGTGACGGAATTGCAGCACCTCTTCTCGATCCTTCAGCAACCGCGCGAGCTGGCGCCCGTTGCACTCATCGAGCCGCCGAAACTCGCCCTGCCCGCTGGAAACTTTACAAAGCCGCAATTCGAAAAAGTCGTCGATGACGGCAAGGAATACATCCGCGCCGGTGACATCATCCAATTCGTCCCATCGCAGCGCTTCAGCCGGCCTTTTTCGAAATCGCCGCTCGACCTCTACCGCGCCCTCCGGACCGTCAATCCTTCGCCGTACATGTTCATTTTGGAGGCCGGCGATTTCTCCATCGTCGGCGCGTCGCCGGAAGTGCATGTCCGGCTGACTGACGGCAAGGTCGAGATCCGCCCGATTGCGGGCACGCGGCAGCGCGGGGCAACGACTGAGCAGGATGTCGCATTGGAAAAGGAGCTTCTCGCCGACGAGAAGGAACGCGCCGAACACCTCATGCTGGTCGACTTGGCGCGCAACGATATCGGACGCGTTTGCCGGTACGGCTCGATTCACGTCCCGGAATACATGGTCGTGGAGCGCTATTCGCACGTCATGCACATCGTGTCGCAGGTCGAAGGTACGATCACGCCCGAGAAAAACGCCTACGACCTTATGCGCGCGACCTTTCCTGCCGGCACGGTGAGCGGTGCGCCGAAAATTCGGGCGATGCAAATCATCGCGCAGCAGGAACCGACCCAGCGGGGCTTTTATGCCGGAGCGCTCGGCTACTTCGGCTACGATGGCAACATGGACACTTGCATCATGTTGCGCACCGCCTTGATGAAAGCCGGGCAGATCCACATTCAGGCGGGCGCCGGGATTGTCGCGGATTCCGTTCCAGCGAGCGAATACCAGGAAACCGTCAGCAAAGCCTCGGCTCTGTTCAAAGCCGTGGCCATGGCCGAGCAGTTTTGAGCTGGGATTGGCCGGTGGGACAGGCTGGCGCTCGTTTTTGGCTGGTTTGGGCCATTGTCGCGCCTGCAAATCAGTTACTTATGCATCCTAGCCCGGGAAGGGAGCGTCATTCTGTTGGAACGAGGTAAGCTAGTTAGGGAACAAACTACCTGTTCAGTCCTCTTTACAGTAATCCCCCAACGAAAGTTTGCATGATCACTAAACTCAACTCCCGTCACGCCGAGGCTGATTCGGATGAGTCCCCGGCCAATTTTCGCGTCGAAGTCCCCGACGCTCTACCGTCCTTTCTCGAAAAACCCGATCGCTCCGCTGGTGACGCTCCTATTGCCCACGGTGAACGCAGCAACCTGCAGCTTTACCTCCAGGAAATCGGCAAGACGCCCCTTCTGACCATCGCCGAGGAAATCACCCTCGCGCGCAAGATCCGCCGCGGCGACAAGGCCGCGCGCGACCATATGATCTCCGCCAACCTGCGGCTGGTCGTGAAAATCGCGATGGACTACAAGGACTTCGGTCTGCCCCTGCTCGACCTCATCAGCGAAGGCAACATTGGGCTCATTAAGGCCGTCGAGCGCTTCGATCCCCGCAAGGGCGGCAAGCTCTCCACGTACGCCGCGTGGTGGATCAAACAATCCATCAAGCGCGCCCTCGCCAATCAGTCCAAGACGATCCGCCTGCCGGTTCACCTCGTGGACAAGATTTCGAAGATGCGCCGCACCGCCATGAAACTCACTGAGGAGCTCGGCCGCGAGCCCACGGATGAGGAGTTGGCGATCGAACTGCAGCTGCCCACCAGCAAGGTGGCTCACCTGAAGTCAGTTAGCGTTCGTCCGGCTTCGCTCGACGCTCCTGTCGGCGAGGAAGGCGATTCCGCCACCTTCGGCGAGATCGTCGGCGACGACAACGCCGTCAGCCCCTACGATGGCCTGCGCGACAAAAACCAGAACTCGGACCTTCACGCCATGGTCGACTCGCTCGACAAGCGCGAAGCCGAGATCATCAAGCTGCGCTTCGGCCTGGACGGCAAAGACGAGCTCACGCTCGAGGAAGTCGGCAAGAAATTCCATGTCACCCGGGAACGCATCCGCCAGCTCGAGTATCTCGCGCTGTCCAAGATGCGCCGCGCGATGGCCAAGCACGAGGCGGTCCGCACCGCGGAGGAAATCGAGGAGGACGAACGCGTGCGCCAGCGCAACGCCGTCATCCGTGACTTCATCGAGGCCAAATCAAAGAAGCCGGTCAAAGTGGGCCGCAACTGATCCCTCTTCGCCTTTCAAATCATCGAGGCCGGCAGCAATGCCGGCCTTTTTCGTGCCCAATTTCAGCGTCGCGGCGACTCAAGTGTTCGAACCTCGAGGTATTCTGCGTCCAAATCCTCGCAAACGGCATCAAGGAGGACCGGCCCGGTGTGGAGCTTCAGCCAGCTCTGCAACTGCTTGACCTCCTTTGCCTGGAGCGTGTGGACCGGCGCATGAAAATCAAACGGGTACCCTGCCACATCATTGCGGAGGCCAGAATAGAGCCACAGGCCTACCCGCCCCTTGAGCAAGCGCGCCACCGCGGGGGACTTGCGGCCCTCGGCCTGCAGGACGCTGACCGCCGGGGCCAGCTTGAGATTGGGTTCCGCTGCGCGGTCGATCATGCCGATGAGATCCTCGAGTTTCTGCGCAGCCTTCTCGAACGTCACACGCACGTGAACCGTGGTTCCATCCCTGGCTGCCTTGCGCGCCAGGTTCTTCAGTGTTTGCTCCATCGCCGCGGTGGCCTGTTCGGGAGTGAAATTGTTCTCCGGAGCGCGGTGGAGCGTCACAATCAGGTCGCGCGCACCGAAGATCGCCATCTTGGCCAGCACGTCGTCAACGATCGCCATGCCGACCGCGTAGTCGGGAAGCTGGTTGTCGACCAAACGGATCGTCGGATAGGAGTTGATGCCCGAGCTCAGGTCCACGGCGACGCGCAGCTTCTGCCGCGCGATCCAACCCGCCTCGGATGCGAGAACTTTTGCATCCCGGTCGTGAAGCACGCGCCAGTCCACCATCACGCCGTCAAAGTGCTCGAAAAACGTCGGTCGCAGCAGGATCGACTCCTTGATCGACCGCACCTCGCGCAAGGGCAGCCAGCGTCCGGCGGGCCTCGGCGCGGGCTTCCGGTGGTGTGTTTCGGCGACGCCGCGTTCCTTCACCTTCACGGAGAAGATTCGAATATCCCCACCGGCAATTGTGGCGTCAGTGTTTCGCCCCAATTCCGCGCGTTCCAAGCCCTCCGGCACGAAACCGACTTCCGAACGTTCGGTGGTGCCCGTGGGTAATTCACGGAGTTCGCGAATCTCCCCGCAGCGAGACGTCAGCCGGAAGGGCGATTCCCGCCACGAGTTATTTGCGACACTGACGGTGTATTCGCCGCGCCTCTTCCGGCACGTCACGACACTCAATCCCTCCCCGGCAACGTCGAATAGCGCCTGCTCCCGGAAGATCCGGCTCAAGCCTTCCCTCACCTCGCGTTCCAGCACGAACGGCTGGGCCAGATGCTGGTCCACCTCATTCGTGATCGGCTTGGAGAGCCTGACCGGTTTCACGCCGAACTGACTGGCGAAAAGGGTCACTTGGCCGGCACCGATCTTCTTTCTGACTGTGCGTCTGGATGATTTCAGCCCCAGCAGCCCGCCCGGCAGCTTCGCCAGGTTTCCCGACGTCATGACCAAATGTCCGCCGCCCCGCACGTACGCTTCCAGCTTGTCGCGAATTTCGGCGCCGCCGGTCAGCTCACCCGCCAACACCAAAACTGGATAGCGTTCGAGCAACCACGGCTGTGCATCGCTCAGCAGGCAATCGGCAATGTCGCCGAACGGCGTCGGGGTGTTGAAGCCCGACTCGTCGTGAAAATAGGATGAGTCCTGGTAGCCGGGGTAAAGCAGGTCGAGGATGCCGTTCGTGAGATGATCGCCTGCCTCGTACGGCAAGTTGCCCCACACGCGGTAGACGCGCGGCGTGTAAAGGTGGCGCGGAAACGACCAGCCGGAATGAAAGTCCACCATCAACGCCACCGGCGTGTGCATCACGCCCGGCTGCCCGTAGTTTCGCACCCAGCGCACGGCCGACTGCTGGACCTTCCCGATCGGGGTAATCTCATCGCCCTCGATCCACTTGTCCTCAAACCCCACGAACATGCCGTCGTACATGATGTGGGTGTAGAGCAGCCGCTTTAACAGGCTGAGGCTCGTGCCCTTTGTCGGCCCCAAATCCCACCCATCGACCTTGGTCGGTGTCGTGTAGCCCTTGAAACCCCAGCGGTTCCACACCGACGCGTTCCCAAACCACGGCACGCCGTACTGCTTTCCCGCCCCGCGAATGAACGCGTAATAAACCTGGCTGTTCGGCAGCGCCTGAGCCGTTTCCGCGCCGATCAGCGTGTACGTGCCTTCCTTCAGGAAATAATGGCCGAAGTTGAGCGAGACGAGCGTGGCGTGCTTGTGGCCGAGGTCGTCGCCCATCCGCTCGAAGTGACGTTGGAAATTGAAGTACTGCTCCACCCGGCTCGCCGATGCCGGGGTCATCTGGCTGTTGTAGCCGCTGATGTACCGTCCATCCTGCTCGCCAATGTCCGTGCCGAGCCAGCGCTCCCCGAGTTTGGCATCGAGCAGCGCGAGTTGGTCGGCGGGCACTTTGAACTGCTGCCAATATCCGCCCGGCCCCGACCCGGGCACGTAACCCCAGACGTCGAACAGGAAAAGGTTGCGGCGCTTAATCTCATCCGCGAGTTCGCCGAGGTTTTTTGAAAACAGAATCGGGTAAGAGGGCCAGATGACCGTGCCGAGGTCGTGCGTGCGCGTGTATTTCTCGATCTCCTCGCCAAACTTCACGATGCGTCCGTCGACGATCTCAAAATACCGCAGGCACGTGAACTGGGTCGTGCCGTCAAACGTCCGCCAGGTCGGCGGTCGCACCGCGCGCCGGGTGTAATCGGGATGTTCGGTAGGCTCGAGCAGATGGGAATAGACGCGGATCGCAGGGGCAGTGGATGGGCGTGGCACGGCTCGGGTTGTGGGGATTTTTTCCCGCTTGGCAATTGGAGACGCGCAAGGAGTGGGGCCGCGGCGTCTTCGCCGCGCCATAGCCCTGCGCGATGGGGACGCCGCGGCCCCATTAGTCACAAAAAAAAACCGTCCCGCGCGAGCGGGACGGCTTGAAGTCTTGCGAAGCGATCGCGGGCGTGGCCGTTATTCCTTCTTCGACGCTTCGTCGAGGATGTCGCCGAGGTTCATCATATCGGTGCCACTCTGGCGGTTGAGCGCCTCGTAGGCCGTGGTCTCAGCAGCGAGCTGTTCGGGGCTGTAGTTGGCGGCCTTGATGCTGAGGCCGAGGCGGCGCTCGTCGCGATCGATCTTGATCACGCGCGCGCTGACCTGCTGGCCGGGCTTCAGGACGTCCTTCACCTTGTCGATGCGCTCCTCGCTGATCTGCGAGATGTGCACCAGTCCGTCGATGCCGTCCTTCAGCTCCACGAAGGCGCCGAACGACGTGATCTTGGTGACAGTACCCTGCACGACGTCGCCGATCCGGAAGAACGAGTCGATGTCCGACCACGGATCCGTCGCGAGCTGCTTCATGCCGAGGCTGATGCGCTGCTGCGAGGAATCGACATCGAGCACGATCGCGTCCACTTCGTCGCCCTTCTTGAGGACTTCGGAGGGATGGTTGACCTTGCGGGTCCAGGACATGTCGGAGACGTGCACCATGCCGTCGATGCCTTCCTCGAGTTCGATGAAGGCGCCGTAGGTGGTCATGTTGCGGACCTTGCCGCGCACGCGCGCGCCGATCGGGTAGTTGTGGCGAACCATGTCCCACGGGTTGGGCTCGAGCTGGCGAAGGCCGAGCGAGATCTTCTGCTCTTCCTTCTGGATGCCGAGAACCACCGCATCGAGCTCCTGGCCGACCTTGAGCAGCTCGGAGGGCTTGGTGATGCGCTTCGTCCAAGACATCTCGGTGATGTGCACGAGGCCCTCGACGCCGGGTTCGATTTCCACGAACGCGCCGTAGGGGACGAGGTTGACAACCTTGCCGTGAACCTTGGCGCCGACCGGGAATTTCCGGTCGATTTCGTCCCAGGGATTCTTGGTGGTCTGCTTGAGGCCGAGGGAGACGCGCTCTTTCTCGCGGTTCACCTCGATGATCATGACCTGCACCTCTTCACCCTGCTTGAGCATTTCGGAGGGATGCGAGATGCGGCCCCAGCTCATGTCGGTGATGTGGAGGAGGCCGTCCATGCCGTCGAGGTCGATGAACGCGCCGAAGTCGGTGATGTTCTTGACCACGCCCTTGCGAATCTGGCCGGGCTGGATGCTCTCGAGCAGGTTGCGGCGCTTGCTGGTGCGCTGCTCCTCGATGAGCTCGCGGCGGGAAAGGACGATGTTCCGGCGGTCGAGGTTGATCTTGAGGACCTTGAAGTCGTACGTCTGGCCGACGTACTGGTCGAGGTTCTTGGGCGGCTGCACGTCGATGTGCGACGCGGGCATGAACGCATCGACGCCGATGCTGATGATGAGGCCACCCTTGACCTTGGCTTTCACGCGGCCGGCGGCCACGGAACCCTCGGGAAACTTGGTGAGGATGTTGTCCCAATTCTTCTTTTGTTCGGCCAGGTCGTAGGACAGCACGGGCGCGCCGTTCTTGTCTTCGAGCTTCTGGACGAGGACCTCGATCTGGGAGCCGATTTGCAGCTCGCCGATGTCGAGGAATTCGTGGGCGGGGACGAGGCCTTCGGATTTGCCACCGATATCGACGACAACTTCGTTCTGGCGAATTTCGGTGATGGTGCCCGGGACAATCGCGCCTTCCTTGAGCTTGTCGAAGGACGACTGGGCGAGCAGGTCTTGCATTACTGAACTCATATGCGGAATAACCGGTAAAACGGCGCCCTGCTCCAGAGGTACCAATCCACCGGTGATCGCTCCGCCGAAGCGGAGCCTTGGTTGACTGTTGAACTGAGTGAAAGCCGGCGGGAGCATCGCGGCGACGCCGACTTGACCGATAAGAATGCCGCGAACGGTCAAAGTCCCTGAGTTCCCACCCTGCCGCAAGCCGAATTTCAGTCCTTTTTCGGGTTGGCCAGCGCCTGCGTGATCCCATTCAGAAATACTTCATAATAAGGGGTATCCAGCAGCGGCCGCTCTGTCGCAAATCCGAGCCGATTTTCGGAGTCCTCCTCCACCGCTTCCTTCAAGACCACCTCCACCACGCTACCGCCGTCGCCGGCCGGAGTGATCGTGGCCTTCAAGGTGATTTGCCGCGTGGACTGCAGACCGACATTCGACCGCAGTCCGCTGACGGCCGTGATCTTGCCTTGGGCCGGACCACCGCCGGTCACCTTGAATTCCATCTGGGCCAACGACACGAGCGCGGCGTCATAGACCGAGCGCGGGTCCGCCAGGAATTCTCGCGAAGTCTCCGGCGGGGGGCCTGGGCGTCCACCCGCCTGGTTGGGTAGCGAATCGCAGCCGCCCAAAACGAGCGACGCCAGCAGGATGATCGGAGCGAGAATAGATTTCATTGTCATGCGGGTTGTTGCTGGGAGATGCAATGCAACGTCCCAAGGCCCCAGACAAGCTCGCGGCAATCAATCGCAATGACTTCCCGACCAGGGAAACAATCGCCCAGGATTTCCGCTGCTTCCGCATCGCGACGCCGCTGGCCAAACGCCGGCATCAGCACTGCGCCATTGATGATGAGAAAATTCGCGTAGCTCGCCGGCAGCCGGTGACCCTGCCAAGAATACGGCGCCGGCATTGGCAGTTCGACAATGCGGAATTTCTTGCCGGACGGCGTGCGCAGGCCGGCCAAGCGGGAGGAATTTTCCTGCAACGCCGCGTAGTTCGCATCACGCGAATTGCTCTCCACCACCGTCACAATTCCATCCCTCGCAAAGAAGCGGGTGAGATCATCGACATGCCCGTCGGTGTCGTCGCCCACGATGCCCTCTCCCAGCCAGAGAATCTGCTGCACGCCGAGGTTGTCCCGCAGCATCTGCTCGATCTGCGCCTTGGTAAGCGAGGGATTGCGGTTCGGATTTAAGAGACAGGCTTCGGTGGTCAGCAGCAAGCCCGCGCCATTCACGTCAATCGAGCCCCCCTCGAGTACGCGCGGGACCGCGAACCGGCGCAGCTTCAGCGCGCGGGCAACTTTCGGTGGAATGGCGTTGTCGCGGTCGAATGGCGGGTATTTGCCACCCCACGAATTGTACCTCCAATCCGTGACGGCTACCTCCCCGGTGCCGCGGTGCTTCACAAATATCGGCCCGTGGTCGCGACACCACGCGTCATTCGTCGGGTGGTTGTAGAGTTCGACCTTCGCCAGGTCGGCCTTCGCGAGATTGAGCAGCGTCCAAGCGCGAGGCTGGAGCGCCGCGGCGATGTTGATTCGCACTTCCTCGAAGCGGCTGATCACGGCCGCGATCTCGGCGAATTTTTCGGGAATGGGCCGAAAGTGTCCGGGCCACGTGCTGCGCTTGTGTGGCCACGACAGCCACACCGCCTCCTGCGGTTCCCATTCCGCCGGCATCCGAAATCCGAGCGCCGCGGGCGTTTTCGTCGGCGCCGCCATGGTCAGTCGACAAACCGCTTCGTAATATTGCCGTAAGCGTCGATGCGCCGGTCCCGGAGGAACGGCCAATGCGTCCGCGTCGTGTCCACCTGCCCGAGGTCAACCGGCACGATCAGGACTTCCTCCCGGTTCGTGCTGGCCTTGGCCAAAACCTGTCCGCTGGTGCCGGCGACAAAACTCTGCCCCCAGAACTCGATGCCATCGCCGCCCACGGGACGCTCGATCCCGACGCGGTTCACCGCCGCGACGAAGCAGCCATTGGCCACCGCGTGGCCCTGATGGCTGATCTGCCACGCGCCGTGCTGATCCGCGCCGTATTTTTTCTTCTCCTTTGGGTGCCAGCCAATCGCGGTCGGGTAAAAAAGAATCTCCGCGCCCTGCAACGCCGTCAGTCGGGCGCCCTCGGGGTACCACTGGTCCCAACAAATGAGCACCCCGATCTTGCCGTACTTGGTCTGCCACGCGCGAAAGCCCGTGTCGCCCGGCGTGAAATAAAACTTCTCGTAGTACCCCGGGTCATCCGGGATGTGCATCTTGCGGTAAATGCCGAGCAGCTTGCCGTCCGCGTCGATGATGACCGCCGTGTTGTGATAAAGTCCGGCGGAGCGCTTCTCGAATAGTGACGCAATCACGACCACCTCGTGCTTCCGGGCCAGTTCCTGAAATGCCTTCGTGCTCGGTCCGGGAATCGGCTCGGCCAGCGCAAAATTCGCGTGGTCCTCGCTCTGGCAAAAATACTGCGAGCGAAACAGCTCCTGCGTGCAGATGATCTTCGCGCCCCGCTTCGCCGCCTCTGTCGCCAGGGCGAGCGTCGTCTTCAGGTTCGCCGCTGGCTCAGTGGCGCAGGCGTGTTGCAGCAGTCCGAGAGTAACCTTCGACATTTTCGATTTTGGATTTTCGATTTTCGATTCCCAATCTGCGGCACGCCCCGGAAGGATCGGCCGGGCTGCAACCTGCACTAATCAATCGAAAATCGAAATTCGAAAATCGAAGATCAATACACGACTTTGTTCAGCGGATACTCGACAATCCCCTCCGCTCCGAGCGCCTTCAACTGTGGGATGATTTCGCGAACGACGCTCTCGTCGATGATCGTCTCAAGTGCAATCCACTGCGGCGAACTCAGCTGGGAAATAGTTGGGTTGCGCAACGCCGGCAGCGCCTTGACCACCTTGTCCAGGGCACTCTTGGGTAGATTCATCTTGAGGCCGACCTTGCTCTCGGCCTCGAGCGCTCCGCGCAACAACAGGGCAAGCATCTCGATTTTCTTCCGCTTGGCGGGATTTGCCCAAGCCTTCTTGTTGGCAATGAACTTCGTATTGGTCTCCAGCAACGTGTCGACGATGCGGAGTTTGTTCGCGCGGATCGAATTGCCGGTCTCCGTCAGGTCGACAATTGCGTCCACCAGGTCCGGCACCTTCACCTCGGTGGCACCCCACGAGAACTCCACGTCGACCTTGACCTTCTTCTTTTCAAAATAGCGGCGCACGGTGCCCACCAGCTCGGTGGCGATCCGTTTCCCGGCGAGCTGCTCAGGCTTGGTGATCGGGGAACTTTCCGGCACGCACAGCACCCATCGTGACTTCTGGTTCGAGCCCCGGCTGTAAACCAGGTCGCAGACCTCCACGACGTCCGACTCGTTCTCCAACACCCAATCCTGGCCACAAAGGCCGCAGTCGAAAAACCCGTGTTCGACGTACCGACTGACCTCCTGGCCGCGCACGAAGCGTCCATCCAGCTCCGGGTCGTTGATGGACGGTTTGTACGAGCGGGAGCTGATGGAAATCTTCCAGCCCGCCTTGGCGAAGAGCTTTAGGGTGGATTCCTCAAGGCTGCCCTTCGGCAGTCCCAGCATCAGGAGTGGTTTCTGGTCAGACACGCGGCCAAGGCACACTCGGCTATTTGATGCTTCAAGATAATTCGCGGTCCGGAAAAGCCCCGACCGCTCGTATTGACATCCTGCAAAGCAATTGTAAAAGAACGCAGTTATCTCGTAATCCCTTGCCCATGCGCGCTGAACCCAAACCCCTTGTCGTGGTGGTCGAAGACGAGCCCGAGCTCGCCAAGCTGCTCGCCATCCACCTTGAACGGGCTGGTATGGAAACACAGGTCTGCAATCGCGCGGACCACGCGTTAAAATTCCTGCAAAAGAATTTCGCCAACCTCCTTTTGCTCGACATTTCCCTCCCCGACCAATCCGGGTTCTCGCTCCTCGAGGAACTCAAAGCGTCAGACATTTCGGTGCCGACGATTTTCCTGACCGGCAACGTGGACGAGGCCAACAAGGTCAAGGGTCTCAACATGGGCGGTGACGATTACGTCACGAAACCCTTCAGCTACGTCGAGCTTGTCGCGCGCATCAACGCCGTGCTCCGCCGCACCGAGAACAACAAGGACCTCAACGTTACGAAGAACGTGCGCCTGAGCGACGACCCGTTCGATTTCTGCGGCGCGCAGATCAATCCGGTCCGTCTCGAGATTTCCTTCCCGGGCAAGCCGGTCCAGAAACTCGGACGCAAGGAACTCGGCATCCTCTCCTACCTCAACGCCCATCAGGGCGCCGTCATCACCCGCCAGGCGCTGATCCACTCGGTGTGGGGCATCCACGCTGACGTGAAGAGCCGCTCGCTCGACCAGTACATCGTCAAGGTGCGCGAACTCTACAACGCCCACGGATTGACGCTCGACGACTTCCGCACGGTCCACGGGATCGGGTACATCTTCGACCCGCAGGGCGTGTCGCAGGAAGGCCGCTGACCGGCGCTGCGGCGGGTGACGCTTATCCCCGACGGGTTTCGGTGAATGTCAGGCCTAAGGCCCGATCCGTATCTGTGACTCCCGCCGCGTTACGGCGTCAGATTGCAAACTTCCACCGTGCGCTGGAGCGCATCACCGAGGTGATCGCGCCGCTGCGGACCGCCGATGGGCTTGGAGGCTTCGATGCGGGAGATCCAAGTCGTGAGTAGCTCCGTGTTGTAGGCCGACATCACAATCTCGATCGCCTTGTCCTTCCCGACCTTGTCGGTGATGACCTTCATCATTTGTTTGTGGTCCATGGGCTTGGTGGTTCGTTTGTCGCGGTTTCCGGGTCGTTTGGCAAGAGTGGGTTCAGCGAGATTTAACCGCCCAACTCGCCGCGCTTCAGAATAACTCCTTCTGCTCGTAACGCTTGCGGGCCTCGGCGAGCGCCGTCCGCATTTCCATCTCCTCAAGCAAGCGGAATAGCTCGACGGCCTGTAGCGCTGGCGGAATCGCGGTGATCGACGGGAGGTTCAGGTTCAGCGTCGTCAGAATGAGGTTCATCCGCAACCGGGCCGCGTCCGCGGCAACTGCCGCTTGGAAGCGCTCGGGCTTCAATTCGCTGGCATGCGCGATGACGCCCTCGAGATTGCCGAAGTCGGCCAGCCATTTCGACGCGGTCTTCGGGCCCACGCCAGCGATGCCGGGAATATTGTCCGACGTGTCCCCCACCAGCGCGAGGTAGTCGGCGATCTTGGCGGGAGGCACGCCAAACTTTTCCTGCACGCCCGCGGCATCCATCACGCGCCAGCCGAGCTTGGGGTTCGCCGTCGGCGGCGGCAGCAGGATCTTGATCCGATCGTTGACGATTTGGGCAAAATCCTTGTCCGCGCTCACAATCAACACGTCGTGTCCCTCGCGCGCCAAGGCCACGGCCTGCGACGCCAGCAAATCGTCCGACTCGACGCCCATCTGCTCAATCCCGACCAGGCCCATCGCGCGCGTGAACGCCTTGATCGGGTCGATCTGCTTGCGCAACGCATCCGGCATTTCCGCGCGATTCGCCTTGTACTGGGCATGCAACTTCTCCCGCTCGTCCGAGCCGCCGAGGTCGAAGAACACCAGCGTCGAAGCGGCCTGCTCCTGATCGGCGAGCCGCCAAAGCGATTTTACCCAGCCGTGCAGCGCGCCCGTCGGAAACCCGTCCGCGCGCGTGAGCTCGGGCACCGCGTAAAAGCAGCGGTAGGCGAGGTTGAATCCGTCAATCAGCAGCCATTTTGCCATGAGCCAGCAGAGCCCAGCGCCGCACGCGGGTCAAGGGACGCCACGCCGGCGTCACGGCGCCAGGATGTAAGTCACCCGGCTGCCAAACTTTTGAAAATTCCCCGTGGTAAGGTCGCCGTCATCGATCAGCGCATCGATCGCCACCAATTGGGCGTTGATACAGGTGTAGTTGGTGATTGAGATTCCCGCCGTAAAAGGAACGCCGCCGACGGAGTACGTCCACCGCCACTTTCCTCCGATCGGCGCCTTGGCCTGCCAGACTCCTTCCTTGATCCAGCCGGTGCCACGGAACACGGCCGGAACAATGCCAGCGCCAGCGCTCCTGGGCCAGGCCCCATTCTGCGTCGAGTAGGTTTCGAACGCCTGGGAAAAAACGCGCATGTCGTTCGCGACCTGGCTGGTCTCCTGACGCTCAACCACGCGCTTCATCGCGGGAATGGCCATCGCCGCAAGGAGACCGATGATCACGACGACGATCATGATTTCCACCAGCGTGAAACCGGATCGCCGATCGCGGGTGGGCTTCGTCCACGCGCCACCACCGTCCAGCCGGGACAATCCGGACGTCTCGCACTGGCAGAGGCAGGTGGGGTCGAGCCTGCCGCTCCTCAGCCTTCTCGGCATGCCCCATCCCACCAAGGGCCAGAAGCGGGGTCCACCTCCTTGCTCTCCGTAGAAAAGCGTACCCCGACATGAAGTGCCTCATCCCGGCTGGCGCATTTGTACCTCACACGGAGCTAGTTGCGATCCTGCTCCCGAGGCTCAGCGCTCGACGGGGTGACGAGCGCCGGGTTCTGGTAGATCGTATCCGGAGGCACGTCGCGCAGCCGCTGCTTCTTCGGTCCGCCGCCGGGATTCACGAGGTTGGCTGTCACGAAGATGAGGAGATTGCGCTTCTGGGCGCTTTGGCTCTTCGAATGAAACAGACGTCCCAGCAGCGGAAGATCGCCGAGCAGCGGCACTTTGTCGTTTACCTGTTTCACTTCCTCGCGGGTCAGCCCTCCCATCACCAGCGTGGCACCGTCCCAGATCGTCACGCGGGTTGAGATGTCACGCACCGAGAAAACCGGCTGAAAGAATCCCGATGGGACCGTGACCGTCGTGCCGCCCGAGATCGCCACACTGGAACCGCCGAACTCCACATACCCGTCGAACTCCGTCACCCGCGGGTTGAGATCGAGGCTGATGCTGTGGTCGTCCTCCTCGACCGTCGGTGTCACGCGCAACTCCACGCCGACATTGCGCGAAGTGAAATCCTGCGGCGTACCCGCAGTGATCGCCACGCCGGCCGAGCCGCCGCCGTTCGCATTCCCCGTCCCAACCGAACTCTGCGTCTGCCCGAAACTCTGCGGGTAACGCATCTCCTGCGCCACGGTGATCGTCGCCGGGTTTCCCGAAAGCACGGTCACCTTGGGCGCGCTGAGCAAGTCCGTGCCTTGGTGCTGCGACAGCGCGCGCACGACGGCGTTGACGTCGTATTGGCCGAGCACGCCGGAGACGGTCAGTAACGGATTCGACGAGGCACCCAAGTCGGCAGCACCCGGCACCTGCGGCGGCCGGTTAATGATCGGCAGGTTTAAACCGGGAGTGGTCGTAACGGTGCCATCGCTGCCGACAATGGTACCCTCGGGTCGAATAATGCTCCCCTGCTGGCTGGACGATTGGTTGGCGTAGGTGCCGGCCAACGAGCGATTTTGCGTCGCGAATCCCAGCTGAGTTTTCGCGCCTGCCTTGCTCGTCACGCCCCAGTTCATGCCGAGTTCGTCCAATACTCCGTCCTGCACCTCCATGAATTTGGCTTCGATCTCCACCTGTCGGACATCCTTGTAGCGCGTCAGGATGTTGCGGATGCGCTCCAGATTGCGCGCGCTCTGCGTCACGATGAGCGCCGAGCCATCGTACGCCAGGCTCGCACCCGTCACCGTCTCGAAGCTCACTCCCGCCTGTTGCAGGAACGTCTTGATCGCTGCCGCCTCATTATTGCGGGCGGCCGGCCCGGAAGCGGCTTCCTCATCGCCGCGAGGCGCGGTTCGAGCCACTTTTCCGGGCGTACTTCCCGCCGCGACCGGCCGCTCGGTGATGCCCGCCATGCGCAACACCGTGGCGCGCGTGACGGGAAAAAAGGCGGTTTCGAGCGAGGATGTTTCTCCACCGGGCCGCACCAGCACGGCGTCAGCCTGCACTTCATATTGGTACCCAATGGACTCGGTGACAAAATCCAGCACGCGACGGAGTGAGACGTTGCGCAACGTGAGGCTGACAGTCGGCGCATGGTTCTCCGGATCGAGGAGCACAATATTCGCGCCCTTCGGGAGAATCCCTGTCTGATCGAACTCCTCGGACGCTGCGCTGAGTGCGGCCACGACCTGGTTGATCGGCACGCGCGTAAAATTCACGGTTGGGATCACGATCGTATTCAGCTTGTTGGCAATCGGTGTCAGCACCGCGGCGTCGGTCGAACCCGTCGCGTGCAATATCGCTGGCGACGGCCGTTGCCAGCTTTGCGCAACCTCCTCGATCAAATGCGTCCGGGTCTGCCCGCGCTCACTCTCACCTTCCCGCCTCCGATCCTGCTCGATTCGCAGGAGGAATTTGTCCGCATCTACATTGTCCGGATCACGCTGCATCACTTGGTGAAACGTGGCTTCTGCCATCCCCGGCTCCCCCGCCAGATACTGGCTTCGACCCTTGGCAACGAGCCGGGACAGCTCGTCTTGATCCGCGCTCATGGGTGCCGCCCACGACGCGCTGAGCACAAGTGAGCCGGCGAGAGAAATCGCAACCAGACAGCTGAACTTGCCCGAATCCATTTGCTCAATTCGCGGGCGCGACTGTGCCCGTGGCTAAGGATTGGTGGGCCGCAAGGCCGAGGCGAAATCGCTGCGGCAACTGAGCGGATACTTGGGTCAGTTCGGCCATCGGTGGATCGAACCGAAGGCGGGAGACTCTGTAGACGCGATCGGCGCTCTCCAACTCCTCACCCGCCCAATATTCTCCGATAGTTTCATCATCGTCCTCCTGGGTGGCGAACACTGCGCTCAGTTCATCGGTTAGGCTCAGCTCTCCTGCCGTCAGCGTGGTCAACGAATCCGCGTGAAGGTCGTGCACCTGCGCCGTTGCCACCCATGGTGGAACGAGCATGCCCTCTGCCACCCGGCTCGCACGATTCACCGAAAATTCCGCGACTCGCAGCTCCAAATCCGGAAGTAACTTCCCCGTGCCTGCCAGGAAAACCTCTGCCGTGCGGCGGTTTTCGAAAACCCCGACAAAGTGTCCGTCGTCTCCGAGAAATCCCAGCAATTGCAGCCGGAATGGCGCCCGCTTCACACCCACCAGTTCGACGCCCGGCGCCGTCATTTCCGCCCGCGCCGGATCTTCCGGCGGTTTTACCGCAAACATCCGCGTGGCTCCATCGAACCGAATTTCCGGTGGCGTGAACAAATCATAGACCCATTCCGGCCCGCGCGACTGTGAGCGCGGCGACGCCCACTCCTGCTGCAACTCTTCGCTCGGATCCGGCATTGAAACTGGCTCCGCGCGCCAGACCTGGCCGGCAGTTGCGGCGGAAATTTGATGGGGCTTATGCGAACGCACTTCCGCGATAACCGTTCCACCGCCGCCTGCCAGCACCGCGGCCAGGGCGAGCGCTAGCGCGATCGAATCTGCGTTTTTCGCGGTCACAGCTAGAACGCGTTGCCCGCGGGCGGCACCAGCGTGATGACCTCAATGGTCACGACAAACCGGGACCACCGGGGCGCCACCAGCGGGGCTTGGGACGGCGGCGTCCTGCCGTTCGAATCTTCCGCCGTTACCTCCACCGCCCGTACCACCACTGGCAACTCGGACGCTGCCAGTTTGTTCAAAAACGCGCGCAACGAAGTTGTGTGCCCCGTGAAAGCGAGCCGGAAGGCGGTCGCCTCCACGGCTCCGGGCACGCGAATCGAGGTCCGCGGATCAGCGTCAAAGTAATCCCCGTCCGCGCCGGGGGCGTTCGCGCCGGCGTGCGGAGCGCTGGGACTCGGCAGATTCGTGGGCCCACGGGAAGTTGCCGGGCGCTCGCGTTGCACGAACAGCAGTTGATGCGGCTGCGCGTCCATCAACGCATCAAGCAGATACTGCAGCATCTGCCGTTCACGCAGCACGTCGGCCAGCTGATTTGCCTCCGGCGCCTCATGGGCGAATGCCGAGAAGCCGAACCTTTCCTCCGGGCGCAGGATGACCCCGGCCTCCTGTGCGCGCACCTGCATCGCCTCAACAAACGCCGCGAGGTCAAAGAACGCTTCCGGCCGCCGCGCCGCTTCTTCCCCGGAGTTGCGCCGCGGCGCGACCGGGCCGGCGGACACCAGAGTTGCCTGCCACCCCGATACCGCGCGGGAGGCGTGGCCCAGCTCGTTTTCAATTTGTAGCGCAATCGCCGGCATCGGGGGTGGGATTTGCGTCAGTAGCGCGCGCAAGTCGCGATGCGCGTGCTCGAGTTGTTTCGTAGCCGTCCGCGCCGCCACCCAGCTGAGTCTCAGCCCGGCGGTTTCCGCAATGAGCATGGTGCCCAGCGCCAGCATCACGGAGCAAAACACGGGAAATTGTCGCACCACGCTCATGCATGTCATCCCCTCAGAGCGGGTGCCGCGAACTGACCGCCAGTGTAACGTCGAAGCGCAGCAGACCCGGTCGCGAATTGTCAAAGCGCTCCCCTCCGACCGTCGCCACGAAGGGCGAATCGGCCATGCTCGCCAGCAGCTGCCTCACGCGCGCATGTGAGTCGGTACTCACCTTCGCATCCGGATGCCGGGAATCCAGCAGTCGACCCTGCACTCTGAGTTGGAGCGGGGCGTTGGACGAAATTCCTCCAGTGACTCTGCCGGCGATTTTCGACGAGGCCGGAGACACAATCACCAGCTGGTCCAACCAAACATCTTCGATTTCCTCCAGGCGATCCTGCAGGTCGGCCAGGAATTCCACCCAACTGGTTTTCGCCTCCGCCACCCGTTGAAGCGCGGCCACCCGGGCCCGAAGTGCTGCTAGGTTCGCCGCCTTCTCAGAGTTGAGTGCCGCCTGCGCACGCAGCACGGGCAACCGTTCGTTGATCTCCTCCAGTTGTGCCCGCTGCTCCGCCGCGTGATGATAAAAGTGCCAGAGCGGCGCGAAAAGCGCGGCGACCAGCAAAGTCGCCGCGCCTAAGAGCCGCGGCTGGCGGCGGCGGAATTCCTGTGCGGCCCGCACCGTCGGCGGCAGCAAACCGCCCTCAGCCCCGGCGGCCCCGCGCCGTGGAGTAACCGCCAAGCCAACGAGATTCGCCAGGACATGAACCGCCGTTGCGGCCCCTGCTGCGCGGGCTGCCTCCGACAACTCAACCTGACGCAGCGCTTTCCAGCACATTGGGATCCTAAGCTTAGAATTCCACGTGGACAAGTTGTCGCG